>Ga0180433_10000031_pt1 | contig 213957 bp, 227 predicted proteins | sample SS_ome_8_FD_132980 | JGI IMG/M metagenome (GOLD analysis project Ga0180433, IMG submission 132980) | Hypersaline lake sediment archaeal communities from the Salton Sea, California, USA - SS_1_D_1 metaG | ecosystem: Environmental > Aquatic > Non-marine Saline and Alkaline > Hypersaline >...
GCTGCGGGGCTTGGATTCGAACCAAGATTAACGGCTTCAAAGGCCGCTGTCCTACCATTAGACGACCCCGCAAGATTCTATTATTGCCAATTCCAAGGGCAATTGGGGTATTGAAGAATATCTTACTTTGTTTTCGGCTTCCAGAAAAAGATTTAAAATCCTGCGAATATCTTCTTCTTTAAAAAGGTCTGCCTGTTCTTTCAGTTTTTGAAATTCTTCTTTGGTTAAGCCGGTGATAATCGGGTTTGTCATTTCCGCGCCGGTTATTTTTAAAATCAGTGCCTGTCTTAAATAATTGATAAAGGATTTGCTGAATTCCTGAAGGTCTGTTCCTTTTTCTGTAATTTCGTTTAAGAAATTAATCGCCTCCGGTGCTTTTTTGTTTCCGATAAAATCGCAAAACTTGCTTACCATATTTATTTCAACCAATCCCAACAAATCTTTTATATTTTCCGTTTTAATTTCCTGCCCTTGCCCCAAAGATAAAAGTTGGTCCAATAAGCTTTCAGCGTCTCTTATAGCCCCTCCTGAATTTATGGCTATAAGCTCCAAAGCCGGCTTTTCAATTTTTAAGTTCTCTTTTTGAGAAATTATTTCCAGTCTTTTTATAATTTCGGGCAGGGTAAGTTTTCTAAAATCAAATCTTTGGCATCTTGAAATAATAGTCGGTATCATTTTGTGAATTTCGGTGGTGGCTAAAACGAATATAGCGTGAGATGGCGGTTCCTCCAAAGTTTTCAAAAGGGCGTTTGCCGCTTCTTTGGTCAACTGATGACTCTCGTCTACAATAAATACTTTGTATTTTGATTTTGCCGGAGCGAACTTTATACCATCCCGCAATTCTCTGATTTCGTCAATACCCCTATGGGATGCGGCGTCAATTTCAATTAAGTCCATTGACCTGTTTTCCATTATTTCAAGACAGGAAGAACAATTGTTGCAGGGTTCAAAAGTTCCAGATTTTCTGTTCTGGCAGTTAACGGATTTTGCCAGAAGGCGAGCAATGGTTGTTTTGCCAGAACCCCTTGGGCCTGAAAATAAATAAGCGTGCGAGGTTGTCCCGGCTGAAATAGCGTTGGTTATGGTCTGAACAACGTGCTCTTGCCCGATAACCTCTGAAAATCTCTTCGGTCTGTATTTTCGATATAGAACTAAGTTAGGCATTTTTTTGTTTTTTAATTCTACCAAAAGTTATCCATCCCAATCCAACTATCAGCAAAATTCCAAATAAGGTCTGTAAACCCAAAAACTTCTCAATTGTAAATCCGGCTTTAGTAAGAAATAAAACTATCAATCCGGCCGTCATTACTCCCAAAGTTATTAAGGGAAAAGCTTTTTTAAAAGGAATACCAAAAAGAAAAGCAATTAAAGCCCCCGTCCATCCTCCGGTAACCGGCAAAGGAATTGCTACAAATAAAATTAGTGCCAGACTTCCGTATTTTTCTACCTTTGAAGTATACCTTTGTCTGGTTCTTTCAAAAAGCCAGGAGAAAAATTTTCGGAATATTTTAAAACTTTTTGAAAGCCAGGCGGAAATCGGCTCCAAAAATAAAATAATAAGAGCTACGGGCACTAAATTCCCCAAAACCGAAATAAAATAAGCTAAAATCCAATCTAATCTGAATATTGTTAAAGCAATAGGAATAGCCACTCTAATCTCTCCGAAAGGAGTCATTGATAATAGAAATGTTTGTATTTCCGGGCTCACAGCTCTTTAATTTTATCATAATTTTAATAAAAATCAAATTTGTGATAAGATAAATAATATTTATGGTTTTGAAAATATACAATACCCTATCAAGAAAAAAAGATGTTTTCAAACCCGGAAAGAGCAAAGCGGTAAGCCTTTTTGTTTGCGGTCCCACTGTTTATGATTTTTCCCATTTGGGCCACGCCAGAACTTATATCGCCTTTGACTTCATAGTCAAATACCTAAGACAAGAGGGTTTTGATGTTTTTTACCTCCAGAATATTACAGATATTGACGATAAAATCATAAAAAGAGCCGGAGAGAAAAAAATAAAGCCGGAAATATTGGCGAAAAGATTTGAAAAAGAATATAGAAAAGATATGAAAAACTTAAAAGTTGACAGCGTGACAAAATATGCCAGAGCCACGGATTTTATAAAAGAAATAATCAGCCAGGTGGAACGGCTCTCAAAAAAAGGATTTACCTACAGGATAAAAGACGGCATATATTATGATATTTCAAAATTCAAAAGATACGGAAAACTTTCCAAGAGAACGGCTCTGCAGGCAGAAGATGCCGTTTCCAGAATTGACGAAAACAGAGAAAAAAAGAACAAGGGAGATTTTTGCCTCTGGAAAATTTCAAAACCCGGGGAACCGAAATGGAAAAGTCCTTTCGGTTACGGCAGGCCCGGCTGGCATATTGAAGATACAGCCATTACTGAAAAATTTTTCGGATCCCAATATGACATTCACGGCGGAGCCAGAGATTTGATTTTTCCTCATCATGAGGCGGAAATAGCCCAAATGGAAGCCGTTTCCGGTAAATCCCCCCTTGTTAAATATTGGCTTCATACCGGATTCTTGACCGTCAAGGGAACTAAAATGGCAAAATCTCTGGGAAATTTTATTACTGTTAGAGATTTTTTAAAAGATCATTCGGCTCGTCTTTTAAGGTTTTTAGTGATTAAAAGCCACTACCGCTCCCCTCTCGATTATACAGAAAATCTCATCCTACAATCAGAAAGAGAGTTAGAAAGAATTGATGAGTTTGTTGATAAATTAAAAAATATAAATAATAGAACTAAAGGAAAAAAAGAAAAATATACAGAAAAATTATTGGAAAGAGTTTCAAACGAGTTTGAAGAGTCAATGAAAAACGATTTTAATACCCCGAAAGCCTTATCTCGCCTTTTTGAATTAATAAATAAAGGAAACGCCTTAATACAGGAAGGAAGATTCAACTGGGTTGACTCAAAAGAAACTCTCGGATTTTTGGAAAAAATAGACAGAATTTTCAATTTTATTTTCTGGAGAGGGCCGGCAAAAAAAATTCCTTCAAAAATTTTAAAATTAGCGGGGCAAAGAGAGCAATACAGAAAACGCAGAAACTGGGAAAAAGCCGACGAAATAAGAAAAAAAATTAAAGGGCTTGGCTGGCAGATTGAAGACGTTAAAAGAGGATTTAAACTAAAAAAACAAAGGCGTCTCTGTAAAGATTTTAAAGACGCCTCTTGAAATCTTATTTTTTAATTTTTTTTACTATACCAATTACCCATGTACACTTCGGTTTTTCTTGGGCTGAGAATGTAGGCTTTATTATTCATTCGTGGACCTCCTACTATTCTAATTTTACCTTTTTTCATTAATATATCGTGGCAGAAACTACAAAAAACCGTATCTCCAACCAATTCTTCTCTTTGCTCTAATCCCTCAGGCCTGATTATAATACCACAACTGGAGCATTGCTCCGCTTTTTTAAATTCCTTGCAGTTTTTTGGTTCTAATATTTTTCCCAATAAACACTTATCTTCTCTGCCAATCTTCGGACAGCCGGGCTTAAAATAATAACAAATAATACAATTTCCTAATACTTCTTCTAGAAATTTTTTTCTGCCTTTTTTTCGAACTTTCGACATTTCGACTGCCTCCTATTAAGAACTAATCTTTAGAATAAAGGAAGATTTTCAATTAGTCAAACTTGCCTTTTCCTTTTTTTATGCTAAATTAAAGTTGTTATGGCAGAAGAACTTCCCGAAAAATTACCTCCCCAGTCAATAGAGGCCGAGCAGTCGCTTTTGGGCTGTTTGATGCTGGACAAAAACGCCATAATTAAGGTGGCAGATTTTTTAAGTCCCCAGGATTTTTACAGAACAATCCACCAGCAGATTTATAAGGCCTGCCAGGAACTTTATGAGAGAAACGAACCTATTGATTTGTTAAGCGTTGCCAACCGCTTGAAAGAAAAAGAAGAACTTGAATCGGTCGGAGGCAACACTTATTTAACCGAAATTATCAATACCGTTCCAACAGCCACCCATATTCAAAATTACGCAAATATCGTCCGGAGGAAAAGAATTTTAAGGGATTTAATTGAAGCCAGTCAGGAAATCGGCACTTTAGGTTATAACGAAACAGAAGATGTTGATTTGCTGCTTGATCAAGCGGAAAAAAGAGTGTTCGGTATCGCCCAGAAATCTTTAAACCAGAATTTTCTTCCGGTGAAATCAACTTTGGAAGACGCTTTTGACAGAATTGATAAATTATCCAGGCACAAAGGCGGTTTAAGAGGCCTTCCTACGGGCTTTGGCGATTTAGATAATATTTTAGCAGGTCTTCAGAAATCAGATCTGATAGTTCTGGCTTCCAGGCCCTCTATGGGAAAAAGCGCCTTGGCTATGAATATTGCCAGCAATGTTGCTATTCATGAAAAAATACCGGTAGGGATATTCAGCCTGGAAATGTCAAAAGACCAGTTGGTTGATAGATTAATTTCAGACCATGCTAATGTTGACCTTTGGAAGTTAAGAACGGGCCGACTTTCGGCAGAAGGAGAAGATAATGATTTTTCCAGAATTCAAAACGCGATGGGAATTTTATCGGAAGCGCAAATTTATATTGATGATGCCGCCACTTCCAACATTCTCCAAATGAGGTCGATGGCAAGAAGGTTACAGGCAGAGAAGGGTTTGGGCCTTATTATTGTTGACTATTTACAATTGATGGAACCGAGAAACACCAACGCTCCCATAGTCCAGCAAATGACCGAAATTTCCAGATCTCTTAAGTCCCTTGCCAGAGAACTTGACGTTCCGGTAATAGCCATATCTCAATTATCCAGAGCGGTTGAACAACGATCTCCCCAGATTCCCCGCTTGTCTGACTTGAGAGAAACCGGAGCGATTGAACAGGATGCCGACGTGGTTTTGTTTATCTACAGAGAAGACAGATACAGATCTGAAACTACAAGGCAAAACATCGCAGATATTATTGTTGCCAAACACCGAAACGGTCCTGTTGGAAAAAGTGAATTGTATTTTGACGACAGTCGTGTTTCTTTCCGAAATTTAGAAAAAGGATACCAAGAATAAAATGTATCCGAAAAGTATTCAAAAATTAATAGATTTATTTTCCAAATTTCCCACCGTCGGACCGAGAACTGCTGCCCGGTTCGTTTTTTATTTATTGAAACTGCCAAAAGAAGAAACGGATAAATTAACCTCTTCAATTTATGATTTAAAAAATAATGTGAGAGTTTGTACCTTTTGTTTCAAATCTTTTGAAGCAGAAGGAAATCTTTGTGAAATATGTAAAGATCCCAGAAGAAATAAAAATTTGCTTTGTATTATGGAAAACGAAACCGATTTGCTGGCTATTGAAAAAACCAAAAAATATAACGGCCTCTATTTTATTCTTGGGGGCACTTTTTTGTCTTTAAAAAAGGACGAAACTAAAAACCTGAGAAGCGAAGAACTGTTGGAAAGGATTAAAAATTCCGAAAAATTCGGAATAAGCGGAGCCGACTTTAAAGAAGTTGTAATCGCTACCAATTCAACAACAGAAGGAGAGTCTACTGCCTTATATCTGGAAAGGCTTTTGAAGCCTTTAAATATAAAACTCACCCGTTTGGGGCGAGGATTACCGGTTGGAGGCGAACTTGAATACGCAGACGAAGAAACCTTGGGCAGCGCCCTGGAAGGCAGAAAGTAAAAACTAAATTATCTTTGTAATTTCCACTTCGGTGAAGGGCTGGCGATGGCCCTTTTTTACTTTGTAGCGCTTTTTTGCTTTGTATTTGAAAGCAATTACTTTTTTTGATTTTGAATGCCGAATAACTTTCCCCAGCACCTTCGCTTCTTTTACAAAAGGAGTACCGATTTCCAGTTTCTTGCCTTTCTCCAATAATAAAACTTTGTCAAAAGTTATTTCGCTACCTTCTTTTTTGTTTATTTTTTCTATTTTTATTTTTTGGCCGGGAGAAACAAGATATTGTTTCCCGCCGGTTTGAATTACGGCTAACATATTAGTCTTCTTTTATTTCAGGTTCTTTTATTTTTTTGGGTTTTTCTTCGCCCAGCAGCCTCAAGCCGTCAATTTTGCCGACCAACCTTCCGTACCTTGACTGGGCTCTATCTGAAGCGCCCCGGGCGTGGTCAATATGGGTAGCTAAAGTGGATAGTTCTTCGCCGAATTTTACCGATTCCTGCTGTATTCCTCTCAAACCTCCCAGTATTTTTTTTGATGCTTCCTCAATTTTTACACCTTCCAATCCGAGCATTATTATCTTTAAAAAGTAATAAAATGAGTTCGGTGAAACAAAATATACTTTTTTATTGTATCCGTAATCCAGAAGTTCTGGCCTGTTCAGGGTAATCTCGTAATAAACGGGTTCCGAAGGTACATACATTAAGGCAAAGTCCACGGTTCCCTCCTGGGGCTGAATATATTTTTTGGCTATGGCGTCAATATGTTTTTTAATATCTCGAACAAAATCTCTTAAGTGTCTTTCTTTTCCTTCTTCGTTGGAATTATTTAACCTTTTGAAATTTTCCATCGGAAACTTTGAATCAATCGGAATTATCCCCTGCTTTGTTTTAATAATGGCATCAACCATTTGTCCTTCCCGGAATTGGTACTGAAGCGAAAAGTTTTCTTTTGGCAGAACCTGGTCCAATAAATCTCTTAATACCTGTTCGCCAACATTACCTCTTAATTTAGGAGACCTTAAAAGGTCTTGAAAATCCCGCATTGCGTGGCCGATCTCCTGAATTCTACCCAACTGATTTGCCATTTGACCGTAGCCCGTTTCAAATTTACTTCTCATTGCTTCAATATCCTGTTTCAGCATATTCAAGGCAGTATTGTCTTCTTTATTCTCCTTTATTAACTTGATTTCTCTTTTTATCAGAAAAAAAGAGCCCGCTATCCCACAAACAACAACAAAACAGATTAACAAGATAAAAAGAAAATCATTCATAAAAACACTATAGCAGTTTTTAGGGTTTTCGTCAAAAAGTTATTCTTAATAGTTTCGCATTAATATCTCGGTTATCAAAAAAACAATATAAAGGCCAAGTAGAAAAAGCGCTTCTTTTTTGGTAATTCTGAGGTCGGTTTTGACAAAGAAAAGGAAAAACATAGCGACAATTATCAAGAAAAACCTGGCAATGGCGAAAGGCGAAAAATCAACTATTTTTATGGGGCAAATTAAAGCAACTGTTCCCAAAACCAATGTGGCAGCTGAAATTACAGAACCCATAATGGCTCCCAAAATCATCCAGTTGCTGGCTCTTCTGGCTGCGATTATGGCAAAGTAGGTTTCGGGAATAGCGTTTCCCAGTCCGACAACCAAAATTCCGATTAAAACCAAGGGCAAATTCAAACTCTCTGAAAAATAAGAAGCCGATTCCACTATTCCCTCTGCCGCCAACAATAGAAAAAATAAACCAAAAATTATCTTAGATAGGTCTTTAATAAAAACTTTAAAGCTTTTTATAATTGATAATTTTTCCCCGTTATATATTTTTGTAAATCTTTCTTTTTTGGAAAAAAGCCAGAAAAGATAAAAACAAAAAATCAAAATCAAAATAATACCATCGCCTCTTCCCAGCGTTCCGTCTAAAATTAAAAGAAGGGGCAGAATGGCAATAATCATTGTAAACGCGGCCGAGGTTTGAACCATTTTGCTTTCTGCGGGCAGACCGACTAATCCTTTGGCAAATAAAGCAGATAGGGCTATTGCTATTGTTAGATCAGCCAGGTTTCCCCCCATTATATCTCCGAAGGCTAATTCAGGTATTCTATGGAGGGCGGAAGTTATTCCGACAAAAAGATTGGGCAGAGAAGCGGTAAAGGCTACCGTTATAAAGGCGACTACAAACTCTCGCCAACCCAAGTATTGAGCTATCCTTACTAATGCACTAATTAACCATTTCCCCGACAAAAAAAGCAGAAAACAAGAAATCAAAAAAATAAAAATATAAAAAATAATCATTTTATTTTATTTTTCACAATAAAAAACCATTTAGTAACCTCAATTAGAATAAGTTTAATTAAACCCAGCGTCAAGATTATCAACCATTCATTCAAACCTATTGGAACGGTTTTTAAAAGGTTTTGAAAAAGTGGAACATAAAGGGCGGAGATTAAAGCAATTAAGCCGACAAACCAAGAAAAAACCAAGAATTTATTGGACAAAGGATTAATATGCCATAAATTACGCCTTAAACTCTTACAAGAAAAAACATAAAAAAGAGAGTCAATAGTTAAACAGGCAAAAATCATAGTTCTTATATAGGAAATATCATGGTTTTGATTCCAAAGCCAAAAGAACAACCCCAAAAGCAATACGTCGGTGAAAAACCCGATAATAAAGATTATTACTTTCATTTCCCGGGTTAACAATGGTGCGTCGTGTCCTCTGGGCTTTTGCTTCATTAAATCTTTTTCTTTGGGTTCAAAGGCCAAAGCAATGTCGGGCAGGCCGTCTTCTATTAAATTCACCCATAAGATTTGCGCAGGAAGAATAGGAAGAGGGAAACCGGCCAGCAGGGCTCCTCCGACTAAAATTATTTCACTGAAGCTGTCTGAAAGAAGATAAGTAATTACTTTTCTAATGTTGTCTAGAATTGCCCTGCCTTCTTCTATTGCCGCCACCACAACTGAAAAGCTGTCGTTTAATAAAATCAAATCGGAGGTTTCTTTGGCAACCTCGGTGCCAGAACCCAAGGCCAGGCCGATATCCGCTTTTTTAAGAGCCGGCGCGTCATTTATCCCGTCGCCGGTCATTGCCACCACTTCTCCTTTTTGCTGCCAAACCTCAATAATTTTCATTTTGTGTTTTGGTTCAACTCTGGCATAAATTTGTACTTTGCTTATTATTTTTTCAAATTCTTTGTCAGATAATCTATCTAAATCCTTTCCTTCTAAAATATTCTCGTCTTTTATTTTAAAACCCAACTCCTCGGCTATTGCTCTGGCTGTAAGTTTATGGTCTCCGGTAACAATAATCGGCTTCATCCCTGCCCTGCGGCATACTCTTATGGCCTCTTTTGCCTCTTTTCTTAAAGGATCGGAAAGCCCCAAAATAGCAACGAAGTCCAAAACGGGTTTTTCAGAACTAAAGAAACTGTCATTTATTTCTTTCTCGCTTGTTTCAAGCAGGGCGAAAGCCAGTGTTCTAAAACCTTTGGAAGCGGTTTTCTCTATTTCTTTCTCCCATTTTTCTTTTTCTTTTTCTTCCATTTCGGACATTGCCAATATTCTTTCCGGAGCTCCGGCAACAAACAAAATATTTGTTTTTTCATTTAATCTATGGAGAGTGGCTATAAACTTTTTCTTATTATCAAAAGGAGACTCATCTATCTCGGGCAGTTCTTTTTCTAATTCGGTTTTTAAAAAACCCGATTCCATTCCAAAAGAAAGCAAAGCTTTATCGGTGGGTCTACCCCTTAGCTTCCATTTATCTTTTGAAGCCGAAGGGTTTTCAACAAACGCTTCGTTGCATAAAACAGCGATTTTGGGAATCAGGTTTTTTTCTTTTCTAACCAACATTTTTGTAACCTGTATTTTTCCTTGTGTTAAGGTGGCTGTTTTATCAGTGGCTATGATAGAAGTGCTTCCTAAGGTTTCGGCAGCCACCAGTTTTCTGACCAACCCCCCTTTCTTTAGTATCCTCTGCATTCCCAAGGCTAAAATTACGGTCATTGCCACCGGAAGACCTTCCGGAATTGCCGCTACGGCAATCGCCACGGCAATAGTGAACATCTCGGAAAATTCATTGCCCGTTAATATGCCTTCCAAAAAAATAAAAAAAGAAATGGCGGCAATAACGCCGCCTATAATTTTACTGAAAGAAGCCAATTTTTTCTGATATGGTGTTTTTTCTTCTTTTGTTTCTTTTACCATTTCAGCCACTTTTCCTATTTCCGTCTGCGGACCGGTTGCAATAACCACGCCCTTTCCCTTGCCATCTTCTACCAGAGTTCCCATATAAACCATATTATCCCTGTCAGCCAAAGAAACCTCTTTTGTTAAAACGTCTCTTTCTTTCTTTGCCGCCACCCACTCTCCCGTCAAAGCCATTTCATTAACTTTTAAGTTATAACTTTCTATTATTCTTCCATCGGCCGGTACTTTTGCACCGGGCCCCATTATAAAAATATCACCGGGCACGAGCTCTGATGAATTTACAACTTTAGTATTTCCGTCTCTTATCACCTGGGATTCGTATTTTACTATTTTTTTCAGCTCCTGAAGCGCCCTGACGGCTTTGTTCTCCTGAAAATATCCGACAATTGTATTCAAAAAAACGGCACCAAAAATAACTATGGTGTCCGTATATTCTCTTAGAAATAAAGTGACAAATCCTGCCAAGACCAAAATATAAATTAAAGGGCTGCGAAACTGCTCGAAAAGTATCGTCAGCCTTGAAAGAGGTTTTTCTTCGGGAAGCGAATTTTTACCAAACTTCTTTTGGCGTTTTTTTACTTCTCTTTCAGCTAATCCTTTTTCTGCATCGGAATAAAGCAGTTTAATAACTTCTTCTGAAGAAACATTGTGCCAAAAAACTTTTTCAGCCATTATTCTATTGTAAATTAAAAAAAATAATAAAAAAAGCCCAAAAAAGGGCTAAATAATATAATATTTGAATTGATTTGAATTTCTATTCTAACCAACCAAGAATCCTTCTTATTGATTCTTCCGTCTCTACGGGGTCTCTGTAATCTTTATTAAAAACCTCAATACACAAACTAATATCAGGATGGTTTTCTTTAAGATAAGAAAATAGTTCTTTAAATGATTCCTCGCCTATTCTTCCGTTTCCAGGAACAACACCTTCTTGCCAAAGCGATCTATTAGGTATCCAATATCCCTTTGTGTCACTAATGTGAAAATGCCACAGATGTTGAGATAACCGCTTTACTGGTTTTATTAAATCTATCCTCCCTTTTTGATTTATCGCGTAATGACAAGTGTCTAATGTTATTTTTAAGTCTGTACCTCTTACAATATAAATACAATCTTCTAAAGAATCTACGCAGTCTCTCCAAATTTTATGGGGATCTTTTTCTACGTCACCCATTGACGGTGTTGGAAGATTCTCTATTCCCACTGGGCAGCCTGCTTCTACCAAACCGCTGGCAGAAATCATATTTACTCTAATTTTATCCATTGCTTCTACTTTCAAAATACTCTTGCGGGACAGGCGATCACCTTTATAGCCGGCAGAACTATGGATATGGATATAATTTGCCCCGATGTCTTTGGCTAATTCAAGATAGGTTATCAACAGAGCTCTTCCTATTTCGGTGCGCATATCTGCGATTCCACTTTCATAAACTTGGATCCCAGAAAATCCGTGAATAACCAGGAAAGCACCTTGAGCAACTGACCTTATATTATCTCCAATCTGTTTCAAATACCCTTCTTCTTGAAAATGAACTGGTTTACCTATTATTTCCAATCCTATCTCGTATCTACCGCCTACTAATCTCTCAAGTAATCCCAGCATAATATTAACGTCTTCTTTATCGACCGCCATCGTCGGCAGAACTATCTTCATTTCTTTTTCTCCTTCCTCTCCTTATTCAAATTAAAAAGGGCTACTTTAATTGCCCTCTCGTTACTAAAATAACATATTTCTATAAAAAATCAAGCTTTAATAACATCAGTAAAATAAATATCTATTACCCCTACTACATTTTCAAGTCGAGACACTACTGTATATGCAGGAGAAAAATTTTTTTTAAATTTTGATATTAAAATACCATTTATTCCCAATCTCTTGGCTTCTCGTATATCATCTTCTAAAGAATCACCCACCATTAAAGCCATTTTTGGTTTCACGGATAATTCTTTAAGAGACAATTTAAAAAGTCTTGGGTCTGGTTTTGTTAGTCCAACTTCATAGGAAAAAATTTTTGAAGTAAAATATTTTTCAAGGCCGTTTTTAGTAATAAGGTCGTAATCAGGTGTTGGCGCCCCAGAAAGTAATCCAAGTTTATACCCTTTTTTTTTGAGAATAGATAAAACTTTTTCGCATTTCGGATGAATAACAGCTTTATTAATTTCTTTTTTAATAATTTTTAAGATATTTTTTCTGTTTGCCGCTGTATTTTTAAAACTAAGTTCTTTTATTATTTTTTCTATATAAGATTTCTCGTTTTTAAATTTGGTACCGGAAACAAATTTTTCGACAAATTTATATTCTAATGATAAATTATATTTTTTAATAATTTCTAATTCGGGATCGCATCTTCCTTTGGTCAACGTCCCAAATAAGTCGAATATTATGGCTTTTTTATTTTGTTTCATTTTTTAAATCAAAAAACCAATAATAGCGCCAAAAATACAAAGTAAGCCGAAAAATAAGGCGAATTTGAAAAAGTTTATTTTTTTGGCAAAATTTATCAACAAATGAAGAGTAGTAATGCCGACTAAAAGGCTAAAAATTAAAGCGGGCCAGTACTTGAAAGCCATTTCAGAACTTTCCAAAAAAAGGTAAAAACTGGAAGCCAGTACAACCGGCACTGACATCATATATGATATTTTAAGTATTTCAGAAGGCGAGAATTTTCCCAAGGACAAACTAAAAATGGTGGAGCCCGACCTCGATAAACCGGGGACAACGGATAATCCTTGTAGGGCGCCCGAAATCATCGCCAGTTTATTAGAATTTATTTTAACTTTCTTTTCTCTTTTTTGGAAAAAAGCGGTGAAAAGCAAAGCAACTCCCACAATCAGCAAAAGCATATTGCCCACCGCTATATTTTTAATTAATTGGTAAAAAGGATAACCGACAATTAGAGAAAAAACGGTTGCAATTATTAAAAAACGAAGCAGGCCCTTGTTTCTGAAAGTTAAGACTTTTATCCAGTCTTTCCCAAAATAAATTAAAACGGCAAAAAGGGTCCCTAAATGCAAAAATAAAGCAATATCAACGGGGTTGAAATCTTTTGTTAAAAATTGGCTCGCCAGAGCCACTATTCCCTCACTGGAAATAGGCAGCCATTCGAAAACTCCCTGAATTACGCCTAAAATAATTTGAGTTAACAGCATTACTTTATTTTACTAAAATTTTTCCAAAAAAAAAGACCGTTTGACAAAAGCCAGTGACGGTCCTCGCCATAATCGTAAAAAATGAAAAAAGAGCAGTTTTTGCTATGATAATTTTCTGTTTTTAACCTTCCCTTCAAACTTTCTCTCTTTGGGAAGGCTTTCCCATTCTTCTTTACTGAATCCTTTTTCTGTTTCGCAATAAATACATCTTGCAGTTATAAAAACTCTGATCGGATTTCCTGAATTTCCTTCTTTTGTCGTACGCTTCTCTGTTTCTTTCCATTTATGATAACAGAACCGCCTGTTAGACTTCTTCTTTCTCGCCGGCATTATATCTCCAATACTGCATCACTCAGTTTCTCAATAGCTTCTTCCTGAATTCTGCTTATTGTTTCCGGAGAAACATCAAGTCCTTTCGCAAGACGCCACACCGCGTCTTCCTTTTCAGATCCTAAAGTGAAAAATAAAACGAACTGTTCACGGAGAGAAAGCGCTTCAATCGCTTCCTTGAGTTCAGCCGCTCTTTCGGGATTTTCGCAAAACATTTCTTCAAGTATTTCATCCCAGTCGAAAAAATCTCGCCAATCTTCCAAACTTTCTTTTTCTTCCTTGTTCAATATTGCGACCGAAGAATCTCTTTGGATTTCTGAACTGCTACCCGACATTTCGCACCTCCTTACATTGTTGTTATAGTATAATCCAAATAATAAAAAAATCAACAAAAGAAAAAGCCCGATTAAGATACGGATATCTTCTCGGGCCATCGCCTAATATTATTGGTTCTTCTTTTTTCTTTCCTTGCAATAATCCCAAAATAATACAGCCGGCCAAAATAATATAGTTATACTTGTCTTTAAATCGTTTCTGTCGGATATTGTATAACTATCGGATATTGTATAACTATATCCAACTCCAATCCCGATCAGAAGATATATTATAGAAAAAAAGGCAATGATTCCGCCTGTTTGATGCATAGCACTCCTTTCGCTGCCGCTATTTAGTTGATATGACCTAAATAAAAAATATCAGAATAATAAAAAAAATCAAGCCCCTTACAGAAAGATCTCTTTGTGCCCTCAACCGGATTCGAACCGGTGTTACTGGACTGAGAACCCAGTGTCCTGAGCCGCTAGACGATGAGGGCGAATTATACTCAAATTTACCAAAAAATTAACTGTTTGTAAATAAAAAAAAGCCGCCAAAAGGGACGGCTAAGTCAAAAACGTAATCCTAAACTAATTAACGGGCTTACTTACGACGCATTGTAATATTCTTTGGCCCTCCTCCTCTTTTTTTCTTTCCATTATATCCATAAATCTTAATCTTGGCACCACAAGTACAGGGCGAAGGAAGCCAACCTTTTCTGTTTTTCCCATTAATTGTTATTTTTTTATTACAAAATAAACAAGCAATAGTTATCTCCATAACTCACTCCTTTGCAAGGCTTTTAAAGGTGCCGTCAAAGTACTCCCCCTTTCTTCGCTGAATCAACATCAGCAAACCAAGAAAAAGACCAGTCATAGTGACTGGTTGAATCTTCAAGGTATAAATTGAAAACTCAACCGGCCCTACGAGCGGCTTTTTTATTTTTAAAGGTTTTTAAAGGTAAAGTATAATTTTAACTTTAATTTTGATATATTATACCCAAGACGAATTTTAGTTTATTTTATTATACCCGTCAAGACCTTACTCTTCCTGATAATCCGGGGGTATCTGGTAGTAGTCAATAAGGTATTTGGAAAGTTTGTGGAAAATAGGAACGGCGGAATATTCGGCGGTTTTTGTTTCGGGGTTGTCCAGTTTTACCATAATTACAAATTTCGGGTTGAAAGCAGGGGCAAAACCTATAAATGTCTGCCAGGTTTTATCAGAATAACCTTTTTTATCCTCTCCCAGGGCCGACCAGGCAATCTGGGCGGTTCCGGTTTTTCCCGCAATATAATAACCCGGAACCTGAGCGGATTTGGCAAAACCGTCCTCTACCACGCTTACCAGCATGGCGGTTAATTGAGAGGCGGTTTTGGGCGAAATTACCGCTTCCTCGGATACTTCCGGTTTTATTTCGGTAATTTTGCCTTCTTTTTCAATTTTTTCCACAAAATAGGGCTTTACCATCTTTCCGCCGTTGGCTATGGCGCAATATGCCCGAACAAGTTGAATGGGAGTTATTTCAATTCCCTGCCCGAAACTGGCAGTGGCAAAGTTTATCTCGTATCCCTTTTTAAACTCTTTGTTTTCCGAGTATATTTCCCGAATGTCAATTCCGGTTTTTTCAAAAAATTTAAATTTTTCGATGTATTTCAAAAAAAGTTCGTGGCCAAGCTGTTTTTCGACAAAAACAGCTCCGGTATTTATTGACCTTTCCAACACCTCGGTCATTGTTTTTTCTCCCCAAACCCGGTTGTCGTAATTATAAATAACATAGCCTCCTATTTTTACTTTTCCCTCGTCGGTATAAGTAGTTTTGGGAGTAATTTTTCTTTCTTCCAGGGCGCCTGCCATGGTTATTGGTTTGAAAACGGAACCCGGTTCAAATATTTTTTGAGTTGCTGAATTCTGAAAAATATCAAGGTCGGAAACTTCCGAATAATTATTGGGGTCAAAATTGGGAAAACTTGCCAAAGCCAAAATCTCTCCGGAAAAAGGCTCTACAACTATAATTTCACCTCCTTCAATGTTTAAGTTTTCTTTGGCTTCAGCTAATAATTTCTCGGCGGTAAATTGAACGGGATAATCAATAGTCAGAAAAATATTGTTTCCGGCGATATTTCCTTTGCCTTGCAAAGTTTTATTGTAATATTCTTCTATTCCGTACTGGCCAACCTGCTCGGCATTTAAAAAGCCCGCTACCTTGGAGGCAAAAGTTTGCTGGGGATAATATCTGCCAACTTCCTTGGCAAGACTAATTCCTTTTAAATCAAGGCTTTTTAGGTCTTCGACTTCTTTATCTGTAATTCTTTTTTTAATAACTTCGTAAAAATTCTCCTTTTGGAGTTTTTCCAGAATAGTTTCTTTTTCCATATTAAGAATCTCCGATAATTTCTGCGCCGCTTCTTCTTTTTCATCAACTTCTATCGGAGAGGCAAAAACCAAGGGCCATTCCATATTTATGGCAAGTGCTTCTTTGTTTTTTAAGAAAATTTCTCCTCTTTTACCCTCTATTTTCTCGTCTATTCCGTGCAAACCATGAGCCAAAGCCCTGTAAAATTCGTTCTGAAGAATCTGAATAAAAAAAAGCCTGCCAACAACGACAGCTCCGAAAACAATATAAACAACAAAAATTAAGTTAATTCTCCAATTTTTCATAAATCAAAATCTATTTTGCCAAAGCGGTACCTTCTAATACTTTAATATATTCAATTTTTGCTGTTTTTTCAAATGATTTACTTTTAATGAAGTCGTCAATATTTACGAAGGAGTTTACCTGCGAAGATTTGATTTCCAGGAGTTTGTTCTCCTGATTTAAACCCTCTACCTCTTTTTCGTAATTTTGAACAAGATAGGACTCTTCTATATATTTATTTAATTGGAAAACTGATATCAGAAAAAGAGACAAAACGGTAATAAAGGTAAAAACCCAAAAAGCCCTCATGCTTAACCTTCCCAAGAAAGTAAAGGGCTGGGATATTAAAATAACAGGGTTTAATACTGATGTGTTTATATTTGCGTTTCTCATATTTTTTTTATTACCCGCATCTTTGCCGAACGCGAGCGAGGATTAATTTTTATTTCTTTTTTTGTTGGGACGACCGGTTTTTTTGTTAAAATTTCCCATTTTTGAGAATCTTGTTGTTTAAAGAAATTTTTAACTATTCTGTCTTCCAGCGAATGAAAGGAAATTACAGCCATTTTTCCGCCCGGGGTTAAAATGTCGGCGGCTTGCGGCAGGGCTATTTCCAAATTTTTCAGTTCGTCGTTTACCGCAATTCTTAACGCCTGAAAAGTTCTGGTGGCAAAATGGATTCGCTGGTGCTGGTATTTTTGAGGAACTGCTTCTTTGATAATTCTTACTAATTGAGAGGTGCTTTTAATCTGTCCCTTTTTTCTTTCTTCAATAATTTTTCCGGCAATTTTTCCGGCAAACCTTTCTTCTCCGTATTCTTTCAGATTTTTTTCTATTTCCGGCAAAGACCAGTAATTTAATATTTTCTCTGCCGTTAGTGAGTCTGCTGGATTATATCTCATATCAAGAGTTTCGTTTCTCTGAAAGCTGAATCCCCTTTCGCTTTCTTTCAGGTGCCAGCTGGAAAGTCCGAGGTCAAATAAAATTCCTGAGACTTTTTTTAATTTATTTTCTTCAACTATCTTTTCCAAGTTTACGAAAGAATCGTTTACCAGAACCAATCTTTCAGTTTTTGATTTTAATAAACTTTTGAAAATTACAGGATCTCTTTCAATCGCCAGCATTTTTCCCTTCGGGCCGTTTTTTTCCAAAAGAAGCATGGCATGCCCCAGAAATCCGGCGGTACAATCAATAAAGTTCTCGTCTGGCTCCGGGTTTAAGTAATCAATTAACTCTTTTTGAAGAACAGGGATGTGCATTTTATTAGATTCCGAGTTGCTGTAACCTGCCTGCCATATCGCCTATTTCTTTCTCTGTTTTTTCTCGATATTCTTCCCATCTCTTTTGATCCCAAATTTCTATTTTATTGGAATGTCCGATAATAGAAACGTTCTTTTTCAAAGAGGCGTAATTTTTCAGATAGTCTGGGACCAAAATTCTTCCCAATTTATCAAGTTGAACATCTACCGCACCAGACAGTATAATCCTGGCAAATCCCCTAGCATCGGTTTGGTTACTCGGCAATTCTTCTAATTTCTTAGCCACTTTTCTCCATTCGGCTATGGGATAAACCACTAAACAATTATCAAACCCCCTGGTAATAACCGCGCTTTTCCCAAGGGCTTTCCTTAATTTTGAAGGAATAGCTAATCTTTTTTTCTGGTCAATTGTGTAGGAATATTCTCCGATGAACATAGCAAGTTATCCACAGAAGTGAGGAGTTTTCAACATAATTATCCACAATTCCCCACCTGTATTCACTTTATATCATTACATAACTTAGAGTCAATCTAAATTTCCCACTTTAAAACCCCGAATAAAATTAAAGTTTTTCCACAAATAATCCACAAATACCCTCCAAAATAAAAAAACCATATTTTATGGTTATTTTATTATTTAGATTTATTTAATTTAATTAACTAAAAGTTTAAATTCCTGCGGATCAATTTCTACTCTTTCACCCCTTTTTATTTCACCCGACAGCAAACCTAAAGCCAAAACATTTTCCACTTTATCCTGAATAACTCTTCTCATTTGTCTTGCTCCGAAAGTCGGGCTGTATCCCAATTCAACAATTTTTTCTTTCAAGGGCAGAGTGATTTCAAAGTCTATTCCTTTTTCCTCCAAATTTCTTTTTATTCCCTGAAGCATTAATTCGGCAATATCCAGGAGATTTTCTTTTGAAAGAGGGCTGAAAACAATCACTCCGTCAAATCTATTTATAAACTCCGGTCTGAAAGTGCTCTTCTCAAAAAGATAATCTAAAATTTTTTCTTTCACTTTTATCCATTCGGTTTTTTGTTTTAATGCTTCCAATATAACCTGATAGCCGGCGTTGGAGGTGGCGATTATAATAGTATTTTTAAAATCAATTTTCCTGCCCATTCCATCTGTCAGAAAGCCCTCATCTAAAACTTGTAAAAAAAGGTTTAAAATATTGGGATGGGCTTTTTCGATTTCGTCCAGAAGAATAAGAGAAAAAGGATTTTCCCTCACTTCCGTTGTTAGAAGCCCCTCCTCGCCGGGAGAACCTATTAAGCGCGGGATATCGTTAATATTCTGAAACTCAGACATGTCTATCCTTATCATTTTCTCTTCCAAACCAAAATAAACTTCGGTGAGCGCTTTGGCTGTTTCAGTTTTACCAACTCCGGTAGGACCTAAAAATAAAAATGTCCCCATCGGCCCCTTTCTGGCGGTAACCTCGGCCCGGGCCCTTCTCAAAGCCGAGGAAACTTCGTTTACCGCTTTGTCTTGATTGATAATTCTTTTGTGCAGTAATTTCTCCAAACTTAATAAAACTTCTTTTTCTTTTTTTTCTATTTCGCCTACGGGCACTTCCGCTTTCTCTGAAACAACTTTATCAACGTGCTTCGGTAAAATTACCTTATCTTTTAAAGAAGAAGCGTAAACCATTACTTCATCCAATAAGTCCATCGCTGATTTCGGGAAAGGAATATCCGAGATATATCTTTTTGCCAATAATGTTATTTCCTGCAAAGCCGGAAAACTGATAAACTTTTTATATTTTTTTTCCAAAAAAGGAGTTAATTTTTCCAAAATCATCAAAGTTTCTCTTTCTGAAACTTCCGGTACTTCTACTTTTTCAAAAAGACTCAATACGGAAGGGTTTTGTTCAATGTGCCTATGAAGTCCGGCGTAAGTGGTAACGGCAACTATCTGAAATTGGGGTAAATGTAAATAAGAACCTAAAACTCCTGAAATATCTATTATGCCCGGTCTCTCTTTTCCCGCTATATAATCGTGAAAGTTATTAACAATTAAAACAATGTTCCCAGCCGAAACTGTTTCCTGAAAAATTCTGTCCAAAGTTGGCTCTAAATCGGCTCTTTTCTTTATTTGGGTCAATAGGGCGGTTAAATCCAACTGAACCATTCTTTTATATTTTGTGTCGGATAAACCCAAGCCCAAAACGCTTCTGTTTGCCAATTCTAAAATTATGCTTTTTCGTCCCACCCCTGGCCTACCCACCAAAAGACAGTTGTTAATTTCTCTTCGGGACAAAATCCTTTCAACCGATTTTATCTCTTTTTTATGGCCTATTATTTCCGGAAACCCAGCCTTTTTTACTGTTTCTGAAATATCGTCTGAAAACTTATCCAAGGTAATTGTATAACCCGCAGACCAGGCTTTGGCTATACTTCCTTTTTTAATTAAGTTTTTCCAGTCCCAAAACCTTCTGCTTTCTTTAATTTTTTCTTCCAAAGATTCAAGCCACCAGGTTAAATTTTCGATATCACAAACTTTTAAATTATTATCTATTAATATCTTTTTGAAAATTAGATCATGTTTTGCAAGAGCCGCCAGCATATCCCCCTTTTCTATTCTTGAATGCCCCTTTTTGTCGGCTATTTTAAGGGATTCAATTATCGTATCCTGAAAATCTTTTGAGTAGATTTCTTTAAATTCTTTCTGTTTCAAACTGTTGAAAAAAGTTTTTAATATTTTTTTAATATCTTCTATATTTAAAAGGACTCTGGAAAATATAAAATTTAAATTTTTATTATCTGAAATAAGAAAGTAAAAAAGGAAAGAAGAATTAACTTGGGGCGATTTCTTTTTCTTGGCAAATTTTACGGATTTATCAGCGGCGAGAACCGTCTCAAAACTCAAAAATTCAGCCAAGTTAAAACTTTCGGGGCTTTGGAGGGCATCTTTAATGGTTTTTGTTAGATCTGGATTTTTCAGTTTCAAAGTAAAAAAGCTTTCTTTGTAAAAAGAAGTTAAAAATAAAGTAAAGAAAATCACCAGAAATCCGAAAGTCAAAGACAGACTCGGAATATTAAACTTATCCAAAAAAAATCCGTAAGAAAATAATAAAGAAAGGATTAAAAATAAAACAAAAAATATTTTCTTTAAGAAGCTCGGTGTCTTAAAAATCGGAAAACTCCACCAATTTAATACTTGATAAATAGCGGCTTTTTTAAGATTAAAGTTGAACATAAATTATTTAACACTTGCCAAGTCCCGGTGACTTTCTAATCCTTCGGCGTAGTGTTTCTGTATTTCACCCACTGTGAAAGCACGGTTGTAAAGTCTTACTTCATCAATGGAACCTACGAAATAAAAATTATTCGCGCTTCCCATCCTGCCCATTGCAAGAATTGCATTTTCAGTGTGTCTAATTGGACCTATCACAAAATCGGAAATAGCAGATTCTCCGTTTATATAAAGGTTCATTTCTGAACCGTTATAAGTTCCGGCTAAATGATACCATTTTTTTAATGTTAATGAATCCGGCGCTGTAACGGTATAAGATCTTAAACCATTATGAATTTCAAAATGTGGCTGTCCCCAGTAAAGTTCCATTTGATAATCAAGATTATAACCATCTGCTTTAGAAATAATATGATTCCAACCCAAACTTTCATTAAATTCTTCTGCGTAAACCCAAGCTTCAATTGTAATCTTATCAGTAATATCAAAACTGCTATCATTTCCGCAATCTAAATACTGGAAACCGTTAAATTTTATTGCCATACTACTGCCAACAGGAATTCCATCACCGTAGGAAGGCAAAGGGTTTCCGTAAATAGAAAAAAGATTACAATCATTACCATATCCTGAAAGGTCTTTGGTAACAAGATTGCCTTCATCATCAAAACTCCAGTATCCTACCAGTCCGTCTCCCAAGCCGTGGTAAATGCTGGTGCTGAATTCCAATATTGCGGCTATTCTGGCTCTTTCTCTACTGCTTTGGATATTTACTATGGTAATAGCGGCTAAAAGACCTAGTATGGCAATGACTATCAGCATTTCAATCAAGGTGAAGGATTTTTGTTTCATAATTTGTTAAAAAATAATTATTTTTATTCCCCAAAAAATTCCGAAAATAAAAATTAAAGGCAGAAAAATCCAAACAAAAAAGGCGAAAACGCCCAAAACCACAACAATTGCTTCAACGAACAAGCCGAAAATTATAAAAATGCTTCGAATTGAAGCCCCCAAAAACCTGAAAATTAAATTGGAAAAAAGCGCCTCAAAATATCTGCCAAAATCGAAACCCTTGCCTTTTGGCACTTTGTATCTCCGCCAGGGAGCGAAAAAAGTTTTCAAAAGCAAGGGTATCGAAAAATAATTTAAATTAAATAAAAGGAAATTTTTCCAAGCCGCCAATACTCCTTTCGGCATATCCAAAAAATGCCAGGAAAACCACTGAAAAAATATGTTATGTTTTTTAGCAACTTCCTCCATAATATTTGTTTATTATAACACAAAAAGAAAAAGCCGCACCTCGCAAGGATGCGGCCAGGATAATCTCTATATATCTGTAATTCTACCTGTGCGGAAGCCGGGAGGGAAGGTCTATCCCGTATTTGCTTTTGTATTCGCCAAGTACATCCCTGATTCTCTCGGCGGAAGCTCCGTCTGCGGCAACCAAAGGAAGACGCGGCAATCCAACCTTCCAGCCAAGCAGATTCAAGGCGCATTTGGTTGGAATTGGATTTGAAACAATAAACATCGCCTCTGTCAAAGGAATCAGGCGAAGGTGAATTTCTACCGCTTTTTTAATATTTCCAGCAAGGAAATTCTCTATCATCTCTCTGATCTGCATACCCACAAGATGGGAAGTCACGCTAATAACTCCGTATCCTCCCATCGCTAAAATGGGAAAAGTATCTGAGTCGTTGCCGGAATATACCAAAAAGTCCGAAGGCGTCCCTTTGATTATCTTGGCAACCTGTGTCAGGTCGCCGCTTGCTTCTTTAATGCCGACTACATTAACAATCTTGCTCAGTTTGATAACTGTATCAGCCAAAAGGTTCACGGCTGTCCGGCTGGGAACATTATAAACAATAACAGGCAAGGGCACTGCCGCTTCTGCGATTTTGGTGAAGTGCGCGCGAAGGCCTGCCTGCGGCGCCCTGCTGTAAGCGGGCGCTACGGCAAGAATTCCGTCAACTCCGACCGTTAAAGCCTCTCTTGTCAATTTAACGCTTTCATTTGTGTTCGGACCGCCGGTACCGGCGATAACAACACCGTCGCTTCCTATGGCTTCTTTGACTTCAGCGAAAAGTCTTACTTTTTCATTAAAAGTCAAAGCAGTGGATTCCCCCGTACTTCCAGAAACTACAACTCCTTCGCTCCCCGAATCAATCAACGCCAGAGCAATCTCTTTTGCTTTTTCATAATTGACCCTTTCTCCGTTTTCAATAAACGGAGTAATCATTGCTGTGACCAACCTCGGCATAGTGCTCATTAACAGTTCCCCCTCTCCTTTTTTCTATTGGAAGGTGCAAATTCCCCCCCCGCTATGATTTTATATTCTAAAACAAAACAAACAGCCGTCAAGTGATGTTTGTTTTGAATGAAAAAGTATATTTATCTTCTTATTAATTTAATTCCGAGTCCGGAAATTTGGGCTCCGCCGAAAATAAAAATGAAAGCCAGTATTGACCAGGCAATCAAGTTTAATAGTTTGGTAACGGAGCCGGAAGGAATCATTCCTTTTAACTGCTCCCCAACCAGTTCTTCCATTTGACGCTGGACATCTAAAGTTCCTCCGCCGCTTTCTTTCTGCTGAATTCCTTCTTCGGCAGTTTTGAAAATTTCCGGAGCGTCTCCCTCGCCAGCCAAGAAATTATAAGAGGAAAGCAATGTCCAGCCGATAATAAGAAGCCCTCCTACTAGTAGTCCCCAGCCAAGAATTTTAAAAATTATATCCATATTTTTGACCTTTTAGTTTATTGTTAAATCAGTATATCATTTTATAAAAAGCAAAAGAAGAGGCCGGAAAAAATCCGGCCATAATAATGTATGAAAAAAACTATTAACACTTTCTCCCCGTAGAACCTCCTATTCTGCCCTATCTTCGTTTGTTTAATTCTTCTTCTCTGACTCGCTGGCATTCTACGCAAAGAGCACGGTAGGAATAGGGCGGATTTAACCGCTTTCTATTTATATGCTTATTGCAGTTGAATGCTGCACAGATACCAAAGGTTCCATTTTCAATTCTATTCAGAGCGGCAAGAACTTCTCCGAGTTTTGCCTCTTTAATCTTCTGGCTGCCGCAGTTTACCTCTATTGCCTCTACACGGTCGGGGCTCTCAAACCCCTCCTCAACTACGGCCGGACTATCTGATAGTTCTTTTCTTAGGCGAATTGCTTCTCCTTCAAGCCACGCCTTGCATTCTGTTATGAATTCGGGGGTTAAGTCGGCTGCATTCTCGTTTGCGGGGACCATACGTCTTCCTCCTTACTGCTGCATTTAGTATACCCCACCTCCTCATCAGCCGCGCTTATAACGACAGGACTCCCAGTCCTTAGGAGCCTAATGATTACATTATAGAAAAAAGAAATTAATTGTCAATTATTTTTCAATTAAAGCGTCCAGTTCCTCCAGAATATCCTCCGGGATTTCCGGAAGTTTGCCTTTCGGAGTTTTGCCCGGATAGCGCCAAGCGCTTATAATTCTTATTTTTTTGTTTTTTATCTGATACATCATCCAGATTTCAGTCGGGTATTTTTTGGTTCCGCTGGGCTGCATGGCGGCAATGGTACCGGGCGCTATGCCCACTTCTCTTCTTTCTGGTTTTCTTAAAACACGAAGAACCCTTTTTTCTGAAAGGCGGTACTGCCTCATTTTGGTTCTGGAGTGCCAAGTCCAGGAGATTTTTTCATCATCCTTTGGTAGTTTTAAAAGCATTTTTATTCAACCGTTAAAACCGCCGATTTTCCTGAAAATAAAATAAGAATAAACCACAGGAATAAAGGCGGATACCAAAACAGCAGGAAATATAATCTGGAAGGAGTAATCTGGAAATAAAAGGCTGAAAATTATAATTATTCCCCCGAAAATAAAAAATTTACCTCCAAAACGGTGCGTTCTATCCCAAACTTCCTCTGAATGAATAGTCCAAGGAGTTCTGATGCCGACAAAATAATTCTTTTTGATTTTCGGCAAAAATATGCCGATGATAATAAACAAAATGGAAACAGCCGGAATGACAAAATAATTAATGTTTAATTTCGTTCCCAAAGCCGCCCAAAGAGTATAAAGATAAAGCAGGGTAAAAAATAAAACAAAAGTTGTCCTAAACCAGAAATAAGGCAGGGCGAATTTAGAATAATTTTTCCTTAAGGGATCGATCTGAGGAATAAGAGTTATCAAAAGATAAATCCCAAGAGTTATTACGGGAAAAAATAAAACGGAAAAGGTTTTGCTGGAATAGGCGTCAACCTCCCCTTTTGTATTCCAGTGGGAAGGCACTCTCTCCGGCAATTGGGGGTACAAAAGAAAACCCACCAAAAAAATAAAAACAATTAAAGAAATAGGAAGTATTTCTTTTTGATTAAATATTTTCATTCAGTTTTTTTAAAAACTCTTTTATAAATCTTTAAAAAATTCACCCTGTCTGCCACTATCTCTCCCAAAACAGCAAAAGGAATTGCTATTATAATAATAATGCCGACTATTCGCCAGGTTATCGGCTCTCCTGTGGCTAATTTTATAGCCAACAAATCTTCGGCAATTCCTATCAAGATACCGAACATCAAAAATTCAAACATTACCTCTACCCTTCTTCCGGTTAATTTTTTTCCGTCTATAAATTTCATATCTTTTTGTTTAACCTTTAGATAATCTTATCAAAAAAAATTTCTTTTTAAAAGTGCAGGAATTTATTTAAAAAATATGATATAATTTCAATTGAAGGAAATTTTCCAATAAATTATTTATGAAATACGAAAAAATCTGGAGAAAAATATTAATGCCGGGGGAAAAAGTTGTTACAGAATTCACTCTCGGCAGAAGATACATACTAATTCTTCAAATATCAGCCGGCGTGTTGGGGCTGTTTTTTATTAGTTTTTCTTTTTTTGTGGCAGTAATTTTCTTTTTGTCCATTCCTGTTATCGGCTGGTATCTAAGAAAGTCAAACGCCTACTGCCTTTCGGATAAAAGAATTTTAATCCACCGAGGGTGGCTTTCCACTCATTTAATAAGCATTGATTACAATAAAATTACGGATGTTTCGGTAAAAGAGCCGTTTTTTGAAAGGTTAATTTTAAAAACCGGAAACCTAAGCGTAAATACGGCCGGAACCGGAACTCAAGAAGTTATTTTAACGCACATTGAAAGCCCCTACGAAATTAAGAAAAGATTGGACAGCATAAGAACTTACAGATAAAAGTAAAAATCCCCGAAGATTCCTTGTTTTGGAATAACTTCGGGGCAATTTATTTATTCGGTAATACAACATTCAATGCCTCAGGCCACACGCTGATTTCGTATTCATTATCAAGGACCAATTCCTCTCCCTTCTCTGTTATTTTTGTTAGAGCATCGCCGTCAATCTGAGAAGCAAAGGGCTGCTGTAACGAAATAACAAAGGAAGGTGATTTCAGCGTTTCCACGGTAGAAAGTCTGGTATGCTTTCCGAAAAAGACAGCCAAGGTTGTCCAGATTATGCCTGTTTTTGTCGTTTTCTCTATGCGGCAGCAGTCCAGAAGGCCGTCTTTTGGATCGGCATCCGGAGCTATATTAAATATTAATCCGTATTTCCTGCTGTTGGCAACGACAACGGCCGTAGTTTCTCCCTCGGTTAACGAATCGGGGGTTTTCAATCTCACTTCGGGGTATTTAATATGAAATAACTCTTCAAAAAAACCGAAAAGATAAATCAGTTTGTCCTTGAAAGGATAACTGATTCCCTTGTCTTTTCTGCCGGGAATTCCTCTGACAACTTGGGCATCAATGCCCAGACCGAATACATTAACAAATATTTTACCTTCGGGGAAACTATCGCATTTAATCACGCCGACATCAACAGGAACCACTATTCCATTAATAGCGACTTCGAGAGCTTCTTTCGTTTTTTTGGGAATGCCCAGTATTTCGGCAAAATCATTTCCGATACCTTTTGGGATAATTGCAAGTTGAGCATCGGTTCCTGTTAAAACTTGGGCTGCTTCATTAACGGAACCGTCTCCGCCAACTATGATAAATTTATCAAAATCGTCATCAAGTCCGTTCTTTATAAGGTTGGCTATCGAATATCTCCCGTTACAGCATACCGGAGTATCGCTGAAATTAAGCCGAAAATTTTCAAATCCCCTTCTTTCTGTTTTTATTATTTGAATTTCTTCTCCGCATTTTCTTGCCCGCCCCATTCCGGAGGCGGGATTTACAATTATCATCGTTTTCATCTTTTCCTCCTCCTTCCGAGACGGATTTTATTAAGGATGTTATGTGCTATTCAGATATTACAAAAAATCATAAGCTATGTCAAAAGAGCCAAATTCACCCTTATAATCTTCCCAAAAAACCTCGAAGTCTCTCACTTTTGCCCAAAAAGGGCCTTTTTTAGCCCAGCTTACAAGCTTTTCAACCGCTTCCCTCTCTCCTTCAAAAACCGCCTCTACTCTTCCGTCTGAAAGATTCTTTACCCAGCCGAAAATTCCTACCTTTTCAGCGTTTTTCTTTGTGCTTTCCCGATACCAAACTCCCTGTACCTTTCCGGAAACAAAAATATGAGCCCTGGCTTTTTCTTGCATCTTTTATCTTAAAATATGAGGCAAAATATTATTCACGGTAAACCAAACAACAAAGGCCAGCAGCAAAATTACCATTATTACTTCAAACTTTAATAAACCCATGGTGGGCGTTAGAGGATTTGAACCTCTGACCTTTCGCATGTGAAGCGAACGCGCTGAACCGCTGCGCCAAACGCCCAAAAATCTTTTATCATAATAACATCTCTTTTCCAAAAGAGGAAGGTTTTTTATCTCTATTTCCAAAAATTCAAAAAAATTTTAGAATATATTTAGTATGCAGGTTCTTGAATTCCATTTCAATCCAAAAGTTAAAAAAGATATTGTCTTTGATACTTTCTGCTACGAACCCGAAAATATTTATGAAAAAAAGGTGGGAAGTTTGTATTTGGTGGGTTTTTTAAAAAACGCCCTGCCCCAGCATAAATCATTTTTGGATAATTTAGCAAAAATTATAAAAGAAAGATATTATAAGTCTATTTCAGTCAACGCTGAAAAAGCCCTGAAGGAAGGCTTGAAAAAAGCCAACGAATCTTTGGAAAAAATCGCAAAAGATGGAGATGTCAGCTGGCTCGGAAATTTGAGTTTTGCAGCAATTTCTCTTAAAGATTACGAATTGAGTTTCGCAAAAGTCAACGACTTAAAGGTAGTTTTATTAAGGAAAGGGCAGATTATGGATATTGACCAAAGAATAGACCGAGAAGGAATAGAACCCTATCCTCTAAAGGTGTTCGGAAACATTATTTCGGGCAACCTGGCTGAAAACGACTTAATTCTTATTCTAACAGGAGAAGTTTTTGAAACTTTTCTAAAAGAGAAAGTGTTGGACGAAATTGCCGAAATTGATCCTTTCGACCAAAAAAAGTTAAAGACAGCACTTAATAAAAAAAGAGGCGTTTTGTCTGAAATTTCCGGCATTTGTCTTCTGCTTTATTTAAGCAAAGAATCAACGCCCAAAGAAAAAGAAGCGTTTTCGCCTCCAAGAAAGATATTTTCTTTTAAAAAAGTTTTCAGTCCCATATTAGCTTTTTTCCAAAAATTATTCAAAAACCCGAAATTAAAAACTCCTCGTATTAAAACGCCTAAAATGCCTAAAATTTCAACTAAAATTCCCCTGCCTAAATTAAAAAAAATAAAGCTCCCCGATCTTAAATTTGATAAAAAAATAGTCTTTAATAAAATTTCTCTATCAAAGAAGATAATCCTAATAATATCTCTTATCTTTTTCTTGGTTTTGGGATATTTTATTTCTGATAAAATGGAGAAGCAAAAAATCAAAGAATATCGGGCAGAACTGGAAAAAGTCTGGGAGAAAGTGGACGAAGCTGAAACTTATTTAATATTGGCTGAAACTAATCCTCAGGCAGAAAACAAAGCCAACTCTCTGTTAAAAGAGGCTTGGGACGATTTAACTCCATTAATAAATATTGTTCTTACTTTGCCAAAAGATTTTGCCAGCCAAGTTTCAAGTCTAGAGGAAAATATTTTGGAAAATCTTTATAGGTTTAATAAATTAACCGAAATTACAGAGCCTGAATTATTTTTTGAATTTGATGCCGAAAACTTTATTCCCCAAAAAATAACTATTGATTCAGAAAATATATATTGTTTTACCTATCATACAAAAGAGATATCTGTAATAAACCTGTCAAATAAAAATCAAAATATTTACACTGCTCCCATTGAAAATAATAAAGGTATTAATTTGGCTATTTCTTTAAAAGATTTTATATTATTTTTCTCAAGGCCCGATAAAGTTGTTCCATTTGAAAATGGAGAATTTAAAGAGCAAAAAACTTTAGAAAGCCCTTCTGTTGACTTCTTGTTTATTAGTTCTTCTTCTTACGGAAACAACTTATATTTTTTGGAAGATAAATCGGGAGAAATAATAAAATATCCTTACCTTCAAAATTTTGAATGGGAAGAACCTGAATTGTGGCTTGATTCCCAAGCTAAAAAAACTGGAAACGCGAAATCTATCGCTGTTGACGGCTCAGTATGGGTATTAACAAATGAAAATTCAATTGAGAGGTATTATATCGGCGAGAATCAGGAAGTATTATCATTGGATTTCTTCCCCTACCCCGAAAATATATATAAAATTTTCACCTCGCCGAATCATTCTTATCTTTACCTTTTGGAGCCGATAAAAAGCAGAGTGGTTCTTCTTAAAAAAACTGGGGAGGTTTTTAGGCAATTTCAAAGCGAAAAGTTTGACAACCTGATTGATTTTGCGGTTTCCGAAAACGAAAGTAGTATTTATATTTTAAACGGATTAAAAATATACAAAATAGAAATATAAATTATAAGCCAAATTCAAAAGCCCCTTCTGGGGGCTTTTGTTTTAATGTTATTTTTCTTTTCTAATCTAAATTTTTTCTGGCTTTTTCTTTGATATTTTACTTAAAAGAAGAATAATCAATATAATTGTGGGTATCACCAAAAGCCAACATTCCAACCAAAACGCTAAAATAATTAATATAACTATTCCAATAATTATACCCAAATTATCTCTGTCTTCTATTTCCCTCCTTTTCCTTCTTGATAAGAAATACAGAAGAGCCAAAATAGTTGCGAAAATAGTTAAAAACCAGCAAAGATTATCACCGGTAAAGAAGTTTCCGATTGCGGCTATAAAGCCTGTCAAACCTAATCCTTCTTCTTTTTCATCCTCGGCTATTTCTTCCTCTTCTTCTTCCTGCTCGCCGCCTGTTCCCTCTTCCTCTTCTTGTTCGCCGCCGGTTCCCTCTTCTTCCTCTTCTTCTTGTTCGCCGCCAGTGGGCGGAGTATATGGAGGAACATATCCGCCTTCCTCTTCTTCCTCTTCTTCTTCGCCGGTTCCTTCTTCACCGGTTCCCATGGTAAAGGTTAATTCATCACCCCAAACTTCGGGCGAACCGTGAGAAATTGCCCGCCAATAATAAGTTTGGCCAGGAGTTAAACCAGTAATTGTAACCGTATGGTAAGTAATTTTAGTAGTTGAATCTTCTTCAAGAGTTGAAAAAGCGTAACCATAATTTGGAGGAGCACTCAAACTTGAATGAGAAACTGTGTCGTAAATTACTCTGGTGGTAGCCGGAGTGCTGGTAAACCAGGAAACCGTAACTTGGTTAGTTAAAACTTCTTCGTTTTCTTCATTAAATATAATCAATCCAATGGGGCCACCGCCACCTCCTCCGCCGCCGCCGTTAGTTCTTATTACAGGACCGCCATTTTGGCAGTTAGGATCATCTCCATCTGTAAAACCGTCGCAATCATCATCTAATCCGTTATCGCATATTTCAGCAGAAGGATCAGTATCGCGTTCGCAGGTACCCCAGAAACCCTCTGAATCGCATGTCTGAGTTCCGGCAGCGCAAACACCTAATTCTCCTGTATCACAAGGTCTTGTTTCGTCTGGATTACATTCTGGTTGAGGAGTAATACAATTTGGGTCATTAATGCAGTCTGAATCATCGCAATCTATATTACCGTCGCAATCATCATCTAATCCATTGTTGCATACTTCTATAGCTCCTGGGTTAATAGATGAATTTGTATCATCACAATCAGTATTATCTGAAACATAACCTTCGGGTTGAGAAATTGAACTTTGGCTTTCACCGGCGTCTCCGTAACCGTCACCATCAGCATCGCGATACCAAGTGGAAGGTTCGCCAGTTAAACAATCTTGTGGACAATTACATTTATTTTCTCCTAAGCCACAAATACCATTTCCGCACTTTGTGCAGTAAAAAGCGCCTACGCACTCTTGACAAACTCCAAATTCATCTGGCGCGCTACATCCTATTGCTGTTAATCCAGGACAACATTCTAATGCGCCAGGTACTACCGCTGCACTTCCTCCCTCGGGAATGCATGACGGACCTGCCGGAATACATCTAACGCTTACATTGTCTAAAAATGTTCCAAGGGAATCCGAAGTTCCAATTTCGGCAAACTGCAGACGAGTCATATAATCTGTGGCTATGAAGCTGTAAGTATATTTAGTCCAATCGGTATTGCTGCCGCCTGTTCCGGAAATAGTATCTTTAACATCACCACCCCAACTGAATTCAAGGTTGTTGTTTGAAACGCCAGTTTCGGGTCTTGGCGAGAAATAAAATGTTACGGAATATTCCTGGCCCGGGAAAGTATCAATATCCTGATAAATTTTCGCTGAAGCCGGCTCTCCGGTAAGGGAACCGTCGGGACCATCCCAGTCAGCATCCAATTCCGCCCACTGGTATCCTTCGTTGGGAAGCCAACTATTAACTCCTCTTTGAAGTTCAAGATAGGCGTCTGCCGGACGAGGAGTTCCTTTATATGAAGGTTCGGCTGAATTCCAAGCGATTTCCCAGCCGGAAACTTCCGAACTGTTGTATATATTCCATTTCTTTGAATGGGAAACTTCCGGCAGTTCAAAGCCGCCGTTAATTACCAATTCTTTATTTGGATCGCAAATTTCATCAATATCAATGTTTACCGAAATGTCGCAGCCGTATTCTCCGTTGGTGGTAACTACTCCGCCGGTATGGTCTTGAGCAACATTGCCGAAAATTGCCGGAACTTCAAAGTAAACTATCCAGGTATCAGAAGTGTCGTTTGGTCCGACAAAAGCATTGTTTTCATTATCCCCCTCTCCTTCGTTGCTGACTTTAGTTAAAAACGGACAAAGGTCGCGGTAATAACCCGGCATATCAGGATCGCCGCCAGAAGGATAATCTGGGTGTTCTGGGGGCAAGGGTTTTCGTTTTTGTATCAAGCGGTAATTAATACCGTCACCTCCGTCCACATAAGAAACTATAAAGTTGCCTTGGAGTTCTTCTCCGGGGAAAACTGTTCCGAAATCCAAATGTTCAACGTTTACAGACAAGGGAATAATCGTTGCCGAAACATCGGTAAAACTTTGCTGGAAATTTGACAAAATCAAACTCAAACTAACCAAAACCGTTAGCGCTGCTGCGAATTTCTTTCTGTTTTTATTTTTTCTGTCGTCCGCTATAAATATCATATTACTTCTTCGTTATTAGTTTCTTCGCCTGTATTTTCGGTATCGGTTGGTTCAGATTCAGGTTCGGGTTCGGGTTCGGGTTCGGGCTCGGGTTCGGGCTCGGGTTCGGGCTCTGATTCTAATTTCGGCTCTTCTTCTTGTTCTTGCTCTGTTTGTCCTTCTACATTAATTTGTTCTTCTTCAGTTTGATTTTCGGTTTCTTCTTCTGTATTTGTGCTTTCTTCCTCAATTAGTTCCTCTTCAACAACGTCTTCCGTTGATTCGCTGTTTCCTGTTTCTTCTCCGTTAATTATTTCTTCCTCAATAATTTCATCTTCTGTTGAGGTGGAGTTTTCCTCTCCGGTTATTTCTTCAGTTGAAGTGGAATTCTCGGTATTATCTTCTTCTGTTTGTTCTTCTTGCTCTTCTCCTGTTTTATCTTTAATTTCTTCCGCTAAACTGGGAACTTCTTCCTCTCCGGCGGTTTCTTCTGTTGAAGTGGAGTTTTCTGTTCCTCCTTCAATATTCTCTCCTGTGTAGGGGTCGGTGGAAGTTGTTTCTTCCTCCAATGGTAATTCTTCTAAATTTTCTTCTTCAGCGGTGTTATTTTCTTCTGGAATTTCTTCTGTTTCTTCGCCGATCGGCTCTTCGTTCATATTAATGTCGCCCTGATACAATCCCCTATCAATAAGAATTTGAATTTCTTCCAGAGAAAGTCTGCTATAATCAATTGGCGGACAGAAATCATTATCAGAAATATCCCAATCCTGAACCATAAAGTTTTCGGGCCCTGTTGCTGCAATTTTTACTCTGGCTGTATCAGAGGGAACAAAATAGCATCCGCCGCTGCCGTCATCAAGACAAAGCGGAACGGCCCATTCAAATAATCCGTCGTTTTCGGTTCCTTCTACAACGCTTGCCCAAGTGCTGCCGCTGTCATTTGAATACCAAATATCAATAACTAATTCGCTGTCAATAAAGGGCGGATTATAATTTGAAGCCTCCCAAATTATTGATTCTGTATGTCCTACCCATAAAATTTCTCCGCCGTTAGGACTAATTACTCTAACATAAGGCGGAACCAATTCTGTAAAGTCAGATGCTTTATTAGTGTCAAAACCGGTCGGCACTCTTCCCAATATATGTCCCTCCATTACATCCATTGCTCCGGGATCCCAAACATCAGTATTATAATTCGCCCATCCTATATCAGGAGAACCCCAATTCATCTGATCCATAACAGCTCCTTGATCATCTTTCAGTAAAAGCATATCAGCGTCATTTGCCAGACCGTTGCCGATTTCGCCGTCGCTTAAAACAACTTTCACTGTTTCTTCCGGAATTTCCCAATAATTCCAAGTTGATTCGCTGCCCGTAATTAAAGCGAATCCGTAAGCGGGAATAACCAAAGAAGTCGAAGTTGAACTTATAATGTCGCAGGACAAATTATCGCAAATCTCCCAATTCTGGAGATTAACTCCTCCCTCGGTCGGATTATAAAGTTCTACCCATTCATTCGCGGGTTCTGTGCCGTACTCGCCGTCAACATCGTAATAAACCTTGTTAATTACCAAATAATCGGGTATTCCGTCTTCTATGGTAGCCGTTACCGAAATAACATGGGCTTCAAAAGCGCCGAGAATCTGGCTTTGGCTCAAAATCAAAACCAATGCCAAAACCGAACAGTTTACAATTTTGAAAATCTGCTTTAAATTATTTTCCTTTCCTTTCTTTCTTCTTGTTTCCTCTTTCAGCGATTTAATTATTTTTTTTGTTATTTTATCCATTTTCTGTTAATTTCTCTGGGCTATTAAGCCGACATTTCCCAGAGCCGGAATTTTGAAAATTTTATCGTTTATTGTTAAAGTTTTGCCGATAACATCTTCATATTTTATAGAAGGGTCTTTTGTGTTATTGGCATCGCCCTTGGTGACCAAAGTGGTATCTCCCATACTGACAACCCTGTGAATTGTAAACCCCTTCGGGTTTTTATAAACCACTACGTCCCCTATTTCTATGTCTTCTTTTCCGTCAACTCCTTTTATAAGAACCAGATCTCCTTTTTTTAAGGCAGGCCACATCGATCCCGAAGATATGGAAGCCATCGGAAAATCAGTATCCAAAGCAGCCGATAAGTCTTTCGGAAGTCCGTAAATCAAAATGGCTAAAACGGCAATATAAACAACCCAACTTAAAATGTTTCTTAAATTTTTCGGCATAATCTGCTTTCATAAAAAATGAGTCTTAAAATAATTTTGGAAGTCGGAAAATCCAGACGCTTCCCGAATATTTCTTAATCGGAGCCGAAGGAGGGATATTTATCTCAAAAGACAACTGAACTTCTTCTCCTGAATTTATGGTGAAGAAATTCCTGTCCACTTTAACCAAATCCGAAATATTTCCCCGCTTCCAGATAATTACATAGGTGGACATTCCTCCCCCGCTTGCCAGGGTAATATATCTTGTCATTCCGTTGTTTCTTGAAAGGTCTCCGAAGTCCAGTTTTTCGGTAGTGGGATTCACTCCCATTATATTTTCTCCTTCTACTACATTAACGGCCATCTTGTATTTTGCGGCGTTAATGAACTGGACGACTATCAGTAATCCAACAATTATTCCAACAATTAATAAAATTTTCTTTGTTTTGCTCATTTATTTTTTATTAATTGCTGATTCCACCCCACCTTTTTAAAAAGATGGGGTTTATCAGCAATTAACTATTTTTCTACTCCGTTAATTCCTATCACTTCAAGCCACAAATCACAACCGAATACCTTTGATTCGTATTGAGGGTCGGCTTGGTAATCTTCTGGAATCCAGTTGTCCTGAGCGCAGTAGCCCTCAAAACAAGGAACCTTCAAATCAATAAGCCAAGCATCCTCTAAGTCCCCGTCTGTAACAGATAATTCTCCATTAAGTTGATATTGCAAAGTGTCAGCCATAGACCAACCGGTTAGCGGTCCGTGAAAGGCCTCGACAAGCAAATCATCGTTTTGGTCTTCTGGATCATTATCGTGTTTTGAAAGGTAAGGACAAAGCAAAGGCATCATTTCTGAACCTTCTGGACAGAAGAAAGTTTCTCCATCGTGTTGAACTAAAGGATGAACAGAAGGATCTGAAAGATCAACACATTTTGGCTTCTGTCTGAGTACATAGTAAACATCTGTTACTCTGCCGCATTCAACTAAAGTTACATCATCAAGAAAAGTACCCAAAGAATTTGCAGTACCTCTGTCAACGAACTCTAATTTGCTGCTTGAATCAGATGCTACTACAGTATATTCATAAACAGTCCAGTTTGTGTTTCCATCTCCGGCTTCAGGACCTATTGTGGCAACTACTGAACCATCCCACATTACATCCATTTCATTGTCGCTTCCAGGAGTGCTTGGACGAGGAGAAAATGCAAAACTTAACTGATATTTTCTTCCCGGAGTGGTAGGAATATCCTGATAAATATGAACCGATGCCGGCTCATTATTAAGAGGATGGCCAGGGCCAAACCAGTCGGTATCAAGTTCTGCATATTGGTTTCCCTCATAAGGATTCCAGCCGTTAACTCCAGCGTGAAGTTCTTTCAATGCCGGGCTAGGCCTGTCGTAATCACCGTATTCGGTTGGAATATCTGATCTCCATTCAATAGTCCAAACTAAGCCCGGAGTTTCAGAACCAAAAATATCCCATTGGGCAGAATCAGTAACTGAAGGATATTCAAAACTGCCGTTTCCAACGAGGTTAACATTGCTGCATTCAGCCTGTTCTTGGAAAGATTCGCTTAAAACTACATTGAAACTTTCCTCAAATTCTTCCTCGGGAAAAACGGTTCCAAAGTTAATTTCTGGCATTGGAACACTCAAAGCGTTCTCGATTTTTGCTGTTACATTAATAATGTGGGCTTCAAAGGCTGACATTGCAGCTACTCCGCCAACTACTACTGCAACAGCTGCTAGACCGAGTATTAATTTCTTTGTCATTGTTTTATTATATTATTTTTTAATATTTCTTAGCAAACGACCTTTTTCTCTCTCCTTAATTGATTGCTAATCAGTCCGCCGGCAAGGATTCCGGCGGAATCAATTAACAATCAAAGTTAGTCTGTGTCTTGAACTCGAATAAGTAAGGAAGGACCTTCTCGGTTTGGACTTGCACCCCAATCAAATTTTACCTTTCCGGTAAGAGTGAATCCATCAGATAATTGGGTGTCTCCAGAAATTATCATAGTGGTAAGACCTCTTGTGCTTGGGTCTACGCCCTGAGCAACAAATCCATCAGGACCGGTTGGCGAAATACCATCAAGTTTTACCTCAGAAACAGTGACTATACCATCATCACCGTCTGGACCATTTGTTTTACCAGTAATACAAAGGTTTCCCCCTGAAGTTAACAGATCAGCTACTGATTCTGTGTTTATAGAATCAGTACCAATAGTCCAGTAAACTTTTTGGGTAGCTCCGTCATAAACAAGAGTGAAATCTTCTGTTTGACCGTTTTGCCAAAGACCACCGCTTCCAGAATCTGTGTGGGCTTCAACGATTGGACTACCACCCCCTGGATAACCTATTCGAATTTCATGTTCTGCTCCTGTGGTACCACCGTCTCCCCAACGACCATCGGCCTGCCATTCTTCGGCACAATCACAACCCCAACCTGTTTCGACAGTGGTTGTAATTTCTCTCTCTGGTTGTTCACTTATTCCATTTACTTCAATCCAGAGATCACAACCAAATACTTGTGACTCCAACTCAGCTGGAAGTTCCCAACCTTCGTGGGTCCAGTCCTGAGCGCACATACCTTCAAAACAAGGTACATCCAAGTCAATTGTCCAGTTGTCTACCTCATCACCTTCTGATTTGGCTAAACGACCGTTGACACTTTCTCCAATACAATGGAAAGCATCTAAACTTCCGTCATTTGCCACATCATCATCAGGGTGTTTGGAAAGATATTCGCAAAGAGGATAATAACACTTTGCTAAATAATCTTGCCAGGCTGTATCCTGAGAATCGTAATCTGATTCAGGCAGATTGTCGTGACACCATTCGGCGTCAGCAGGATCAATTGGTTTTGGCTTTTGTTTGATGAAATAATCTACATCATCAACTCTGCCTTCTGCCAAGAATGATTCACTTAAAGAAACTGTAAGAGTTTTTTCAAGATATTCTTGTGGAAAAACAGTACCAAAATCAATAGGGTCTGGTGTGACAGACAAAGCGTTCTCGATTTTTGCTGTTACATTGATAATGTGGGCTTCAAAGGCTGACATTGCAGCTACTCCGCCAACTACTACTGCAACAGCCGCTAGACCGAGTATTAATTTCTTTGTCATATTATTGTTGTTTATTATTTTATTATTGATTTTTTAAGTGGCTTGCCGCAGGCCCTCCTATGTCCTAGGCCTTGATTCCCCTCTTGTCCCCCTAGCTAGGAACGGAGGACTTGGGGAAAGCCACCTCTTCGACCTTTTATTAAGCCCTTAATTAAAAAGAGCCCAAACTCTAATTTTCAAAACAAATTGAAAAGCAGAGTTCGGACTCTGAAAAGTATTCTGTAATTTTTGGAAAATGATTATTCATTAAAATTGGCTCAATTTTTTATTTTATATATTTTTAAAATTTTTTCAAGTAGCCGCTGCAATTAAAAACCACCACTCCTTTTCTGTCAATTTCCTTTGGAGTTCTCAATAATTTCATAATGTGAACTCCCACCTTCTCACCTCTTTCCCTCCTGGCAGGTTTTTGGTGGTCATTAGCGACTAACCTGATATTAGGAAAAGCAATAAACTTTGTCAAGAGGCAAATCAAATGTCCTACCTAAATTAAATAAATTAAAAAGAAAAGAGCTGAAACAGGAAAACCTGAAACAGCTCTTGATAATATCTTTTTTCCTCCTTTTATTCTTCCGAATCTGTAATTATGGGATTACCTTCCCTTCTTCTCCAGAACAAAATCACAAGCAGCACCACGAATACGATGCCTATCCCTATAAGCAGCCAGCCCCACCACGGCATAGTGAAACCGGAATCATCCGGTGTCGGCGTCGGTGTGGGCGTTGGTGTCGGGGTAGGTGTTTCTTCCGGTATAGGCGCTGCAACAGCGAAAATCGTAATCTCCTGTTCCAACACTTCAATAGCGAGATAAATTGTGTTTTCGTCCGCCTCTACCTCGCTATCTTCAAATTCTTCCCAATTCTCCCCGTCTGCGAAGAAAACCAGCAGATCTTCTTCGGTTATGTCTTCGGGGAACTTCTTTGGAAAGTAATCAACCCAAACATCAAGTTGAGGACTAAACTGGGCAACATTATCCACTTCCAAACAAAGGGTGTAGATAATGTAGTAGTCCTCCAGTTCAGGGATCTCTCCTTCATAATCACAGCAGTCCGAGATATCCAGATTGCGAAGGCATCTCTTGCCATCTTTGCAAGTAGTGCCTTCGATCATCCGGAAAGTTATATTTCCTGCTCTTTCATACTCCTCAAGCGTTTTACAGTTGGCGCAGTTGAGGAGTATAGATTCCTCAACTATCTCTTCGCAATCTATACCAACCCGCACATCGAGTTGGCATGTTGTCGGGAAATCCCAACCTCCCCCTCCACCACCGCCACCTGGCGGATAATATGGAGTTGATGTTGGAGATGGGGTAGGCGTTGGGGTAGGACACGGAGTAGGCGTGGGGGTCGGTGTTGGAGTTGGCGTTGGAGTTGGCGTTGGAGTTGGAGTGGGTGTAGGTGTAGGTGTAGGTGTAGGTGTTGGAGTCGGAGTCGGAGTCGGAGTCGGAGTCGGAGTTGGAGTTGGTGTTGGTGTAGGTGTTGGAGTCGGAGTCGGAGTCGGAGTTGGTGTTGGTGTTGGATTGGGTGTGGGACAAGGAATTCCCAATAACACCCAATCTACTGCCACCTGTCCGCAGAAGTCAAAATACAACCACGGACAATCAGAAGTAGCACAGAATTCAATAGTGTGTGTTTCTGAACCCGGGATTCCGAAACCAGTCAAATCCTGACCTATCTCATTCCACCCTGCCGGTTCGTCCCAACAGGGCTCTTCGTCAATATACTCGTAGACGAGTATGTCATCTACGAAAACATTGTACGAGTCGCAGCCGGGACCTTCCATAAATTGCCACCCTAAATAGTAAGGAACGATGGCTTCATCAAACTCATAATTGATTTCAGCGCATCGTTTTGAATAATCAGGAGACGTTGTTGCCTCCCAAACAGTTCTGAAATCTTCACCGGTGCTATCAAACCCCCCGTAAGGACAGTATTCGATAGGACAGGAATGAGGTTGAACAACACCCCAGCCCGAAATACTGACCCCGGTCTGGCTTTCGCTTCCCGGATCTCCAATATCCACATAAATGCAGCAGCCGGTGCCAGTAGCAGTAGTTGCCACTCCGGCCACAAATGAAATAATCATAATCAACGTTACAAAAACCATAACCATTACTTTCTTGCTCACTATCTTCTCCTTTCTCGGGATTCTCTCCCTATTTAGTTTTCAGTGTGCTTAGGTGGATTATTTATAACATAAAATAAAAACCCTTGTCAAGCAATGACAAGGGAAAAATGTCCTACCTGCTTCCTACTCTTTTTTTATTTTAATTCAACTTTTGCGCCTGCTGCTTCAAATTTCTTTTTGATTTCTTCCGCTTCTTCCTTTTTTACGTTTTCTTTTACTATTTGAGGAGAGGCAACGGCGGCGTCAACTAAATCTTTCGCTTCTTTCAAGCCTTTCTGGGTGGCATCTCTTACCACCTTGATCACTTCAATTTTCTTTTCGCCCACTCCTGCCAACTCAATATTGAAAACGCTTTTTTCTTCGGCGGCGGAAGCGGCTTCGCCAACTGGCTGGGCGGCAACTGCGGCTGCGGGAGCCGCGGCTGACACTCCGAATTTCTTTTCCAAAACCTTTACCAATTCAGCCAAATCCAAAACGCTCATTTTCTCAATTTCTCCAACCATTTTCTTGAATTTCTCCGGAACCTCTATTTCCTCTTCTTTTTCTTCCCCGCTATCCGTAGCTTTATCGGAAGACGGTTTTTTTGTTTCTTTTTCTTCTGCCATAATTTTATTTATTTATTGTTTTTAACGGCGCTTAGCGCCAAAATCAGACCTTTACTAAATTATGTACTCGGTTTAATTTGAGAAAATATATACACTAAACTTCTTATTTTCCCTTGTAATACATTAACAAAACCTGACAAGGGAGCCGATATTCCTCCCGCTACCCTGGCAAACAGTTCTTCTCTTGAAGGAATCTGAGCCAAAGCGATTATTTCTTCTGCGGGATAAAATTTGTTTTCAATAAAACCCGCTAAAATTTTAAGGTTTTCATTTTCTTTTGACGCCTCATAGGCTGTTTTTGCCGGCAGGATTTCGTCTTTATATCCGAAAACCAAAGCGACTTCTCCCGGCAGCTCCTTTAAATCAAAATCTATTTTATTTTCCTTTAAAGCCAGTTTCAGCAAAGTTTTCTTTGCCACTTTCAGTTCGTTTTCTTGCAGTTTTAATTTTTTTCTCAAAGCGGATAAATCTTTTACTTTAACTTTTTCAATACCGACAAAAACCATCGCTTTCTGACGGGCAATTTTGTCTTTTAATTCGTCTAATATTTTTTGTTTTTGAATTTTAGTCAGTGCCATAAAAAAATGCCTGCTTCCGCAGACAAACAAATACCAAAGCTAAAATATCTTTTTCCTCGGCGGGTCTTATTAAGAAATGCCCGCTGTCTGCGGATATATTTTGATATTACACTATTTTAAATTCCTGTCAAGACCCCAACTATTTCCATTCCGAATTCTTCGGCGGCTGAGGGACCGAATCCTGTAATAATCAAACCGTCTCTAACTACTGCCTCTTCTTGATACACGGCGCCGTTTTCACTAAGGATATCAATGGGAGATTTATCCATTGAACTTGACCAGACAGTCGCCTTTTTCCCTTCCAAAGCTCCTGCTTTCGCCAAAATTACCGGACCAATGCAGATTGCTCCCAGCAATTTACCCTCGGAAACGGTTTCATTTATCAGATTATAGGATTTTTCGTTATCAAGATATTTTAAGCAGCCGGGACCTCCGGCAAAAACCACTGCGTCAAAATCGGCCAGATTAACTTCTTCCACTAAAAAGTCAATCTCCACCGTTCCGCCGTCCGTCCCCATGGCGGTCCCTTTTTCGTTGCTGGCTGTCTTGATTTTGGCTCCGGCTGCCTGAAAAACCTGACGAGGAACAAAATATTCTTCGTCTCTGAAATCCTTAAAGGAAATTACCATCAATATAGATTTTTCACTTAACGCTTTCATAGGAGTTAAAATTACGGTTTGTTCACCGGGAGGAGCTGAGCCCTCTCCGTTATTATCTTCTCCTTCAGTGCCGGCGGGCAACTCTTCAAAAGAAGGATTGCTCAAAAAACTGTGATAACCCAAAATTGTCTGGTACAATACAAAGCCTCCTACTATTAATATAGCAACAATTCCAAGAATCATCAAAATATTTATTTTACCCGGTTGGCTATTATTCATTGTTTTTTAGATATTTGGCTTTAGCACTATTGTGCTCTTCCAGTGTTTTGCTGAAAATAGTTTCGCCTTCCGGAGTTGACAAATAATACCAATACTGGCTCTCTTCAGGACATAACGAAGCTAAAATGCTTTCAAGCCCGGGATTGCATATCGGGCCCAAAGGAAGTTCCTGAAATTTGTATGTATTGTAAAAAGATTCAATTCCCGTTTCTTCTTTTGATATCTTTGTGGTTTTCTTGCCGGTAATATAAGATATGGTGGCGTCAACCTGAAGAGGCATTCCCACCTTCAATCTTTTCCATAAAATCCCCGATACTATTTTTTTATCCTCGGGGGTTTTTACTTCTTTTTCAATAAGGGAAGCCATTGTTATTGTTTCAAAAATTGTTTTTCCCTGTTTCTCTATTTCAGCCCTGATTTCCGGAGCAAGTTTTTTGCCAAAATTATCCAGCATTTTAAGAATAATTTCTTCAACACTATCATCTTTGTTTACCTCATAGGTGTCGGGGAAAAGATACCCTTCCAGATTTACATTCTCGGGCTTGTCTTTTAGAAAATCGTATTCTGAAGAGAGGTCTTTTATTGGGGCGATGGCTATTGATTTTGAATAATCAAGCGCCGGAAAACCGGCAACCTCCCAAATTTCTTCTGCCTGAAACATCCCCCTATTCTCAAAATAAAAAGCTACATCTCTTAAATTCCAGCCTTCAATTATGGTAATTTCTTCTTTTATTACTTCCCCTCTATAAAATTTTTCCGCTATCTGAGGAATATTCATTGAGGTGTAAATTTTATAATCGCCCGCCTTCAGGTTTCCGGAAATTCCTTTCAAAAGGACATAAGCCCTGAAAAGCGGCCCCCACCTTATCAGTCCTCTTTCCTGAAGTCCGAGAGCAATTTCTCTTGAACCTTTTCCTTTCTCAATGGTAAAAGTTATTTCTTCTTTGGAAAAGAGATCTTGGGGAGCATAAACCCCGAAAGCAAAAAGCCCGCCTGCCAACGAAACGATTATCAAAATTAAAGTAAAATAAATTAAAAAAAATCTCATTTTTTTTATTTTGGGATTAAGGGAACAAAAACAAATCCCGGATTTTCTTTTTCTTCAAATTCTTTTTCGTCTTTTTTGGCAAGAACCCAAATAGACGATTTCATCGGAACGACAATCCTGCCGTTAATTTCCAACTGCTCCTTCCACTCTTTGTAAACTTTCTGGGCAGTTGCTGAAACCAAAATCTTATTGTAGGGAGACCCTTCTTTATATCCTTTTGAACCGTCATCACAGATAAATTCCACTATGTCTTTTTTAATGAAATTATATTTTGAAACGTTTTTTTCTCCGAATTCTTTCAATTCAGGAATTACTTCCACTGCTGTAACCTTTCCTTCCTCGCCGACTATTTCAGCCAATAGGGCGGTTGTCCAACCGGAACCCGCCCCCACGTCCAATATTTTATCGCCAGGCACCGGGTTTAATTCCTCCAACATAAAAGCCACCACAAGAGGCTGGGAAATTGTCTGGCCGTAGCCTATGGGCAAGGCTTCGTTTATGTCAGCAAAATTTTTCATGTCTTCCGGCAGAAAATCCTCTCTTTTAATCTTTGAAAATGCCTCAATAATCTTCGGCGTTTTCAGCCACCTGTCTTTGATTAAATTGTTTATTAAGTTCATTTATTTTCTATTTCTTTTAACCAGTTTCTTATTTTCCACCTTTGCCAAAAAGAAATTCTGTCAATAAACAAAATGCCTTCAAGATGATCAATCTCGTGCTGCAGAACTCTTGCCAAAAGGCCGACGGCTTTTATTTTTTTCCCTTCGCCGTTGAAAGCCTCAATTTCTACTTCTTTCGGCCTTTTTATTTTTAAAAAAAGATTGGGGAAACTAAGGCAGCCCTCTTCTATAACTTCTTTTTCCTTGCCCCTTTTTAAGATTTTGGGGTTGATAAATTCTATCGGACCTTCTTCTGTTTCAACAACGATTATTCTTTTTGAAACGCCAACCTGGGGAGCGGCAAGTCCTATTCCGTTGTTTCTCTCCATTGTTTCTTTCATATCTGCGATTAATTTCTTTACCTCGTCATTTATTCCTTTTACTTCTCCGCACTTTTTTCTTAAAACAGGGTCTGGATATTTTTTAATTTCCAAATTCATTGCTCTTTGTATATGGATGATTTCTTAACGATAATTTTATAAACATTTTCAACAAAATCTCCTCCGCCATACCCTACCACAAAAGCCAAAGCCGGCGTAAAGGCGCCAAAAAGAGTAAGCCCCAGCTCTTTTATGGCAACGGCACAGGTAATTCCGATAATGCCGGATATAAACATCATTGCCAGAAAATAAATTAAATTAAAACCGACATTTTTATAAGAAAACTGGTGCTTCGTAAATCCTACCAGCCCCCTGACTACTCCGCCGCCGAAACCGGCGACTAAAATTGATATGTATTCCATAGTTTTTTTATTTATTTATTATTTTTTTTATTCAAATCTTCTTAATGCTTCCACTGGCTTTAGTTTGGATGCCGCCCGGGCGGGAAAAAGACCTGCCAGACAGCCGACCGAAAAAGAAAATACCAGTCCGAATATAACCAGCCCCGGAGTAACCGACGCCTGAAGATAAAAAATCGGATGGGCTTGGCCGTAAATTTCAACGCCTTTTGCCAGAATGCCTCCCAAAATTGTTCCTCCGACTCCTCCCACCAGTCCGACTACACCCGCTTCAATTAAAAATATATAAAGAATAGCCGAGTTTTTGGCGCCTATTGCCTTCATAATGCCTATTTCTCTTGTTCTTTCCCTTACTGAAGTGAACATGCTGTTTGTAATTCCGATTCCACCGACAACAATAGCAACGCCGGCGAAAAGAACTATAACCAGCTGAATTATTCCTAAAATATTTCCGGCAATATCCCCCATTTTTTCCGACGTAATTACTGAGAAATCTTCTTCGGAAGTTCCGAATCTTCTTTTTCTCGTTTTCTGCAAAGCCTCTTCTATGCTTTCCGCCACTTCGTTTTCATCCGCACCTTCTTCAAGTTTCGCCATTGCGTAAGAAGCCGTTCCTTTTTTTTCTCCAGTCAAATCCTGATATTTATCCATACTCATATAAACTATGCTGTCGTCCTGCTTGCTACCTAAAGATTTCAGCGTTCCGACAACTTCAAGCCGCCTTCCTTTTATAATTATATCTGTTCCCGGTTTAACTTTTTTTGAAAATGTTCCATTCGCCACCTGAAAGCCTACCAAAACTTCATCATCTTTTACCGGCCATCTACCTTCGGTAACTTCCCAACCCTGAAAAATAGTCATAATTTCCAAACTTTCCCTCCAGGGACTGAGCCCGGCAATGGCGATTTGCTTTGTTTCTTCTTCGTATCTTGCCGGCGTGCCGGTGAATGAATATCCCAAGACGGTTTCCACTCCGTCGCTTTTTTTAATGGCGTCTATATCTTCTTTTTCAAGTTTTGCTCCTCCAAACATCATACTGGAAAAAATATCTTCATCGCCACCGGGCATTACCATAACCATTTCTCCTCCCAGCGCCTGAAGTTGCTGATTAATTGTCGCTTTCAGTCCTTCACTTAAAGAAAGCAAACTTATAATCAAAAATACGCCGATAACAATACCCAAAACGGTCAACAAACTTCTCAGTCTTCTTGTTTTTAAATTTCTTAAAGCTATTTTAAAATATTCGCTTACCTGCTCCATAATATTTTTTCGGCAGATTGATGATTTTCAATTATTTTTCCGTCTTGAATATTTACCACCTCTTCGGCATAACCTGCAATGTTGGGATCGTGAGTAACAACAACCATTGTACCGCCCTTATTTTTATGGTAGTCAGCCAAAATTTCCATTATTCTTTTTCCCGTAACCGAATCCAAGTTGCCCGTGGGCTCGTCGGCAATGATTACTTCGGGATCGTTGGCAAAAGCCCTGCCCAAAGCGACTCTCTGCCTTTCTCCGCCGGAAAGTTCTGAGGGCTGATGGAGAAATCTTTCTTTCAAACCGACCATTTCCAGAATTTCTTCCGCTTTCTCTTTTCTTTTTTGGACGTCTGTTCTTTGAAAAACCATTGGCAGGGCGATATTCTGCCAAGCATTAAGATTGGGAAGAAGGTTAAACTCCTGAAAAACAAAACCTAAAACCTTACCCCGAAACTGGGCAAGTTCGCTTTCTGACATTCTGGCAATGTCTTTTCCTTTAAGAAAAACTCTTCCCTTTGTCGGAATATCCAAACAGCCGATCATGTTAAGAAGAGTTGATTTCCCCGAACCCGAAGGACCCATAATCGCCACAAAAGCGCCCGGCTTAATTTCCAGGCTTAATCCTCTCAAAGCGTGCAATTCAACCTTTCCAAGTTGATAGGTCTTCCAAACTTCCTCTAATTTAATTATCGGCCCTTCTTTTTCGGCCATTTTATTCTGGAATAATTACTTTTTCTCCTTCCGAAAGGCCGGAAATAATCTCCACCAGGTCGTTGCTTCCTTCCAAGCCGATTACGATTTCTTTCTCTTTAACCTCTTCGCCTTCAAAAATTTTTACTATTTTTTTGCCGTCTTTGTTTAAAACGGCGTCTTCCGGAACGGTTAAAACATTTTCTTTTAGCATTGTTTTGATGGTAACATCAGCTGTCATTCCTGGTTTTATGCCTTCTGGCATTTCTTCAAAGTCAATATCTACTTCATAATAGACAACTTCATTGACTATTTTTTCAGCAGGATCAATTGATATTACTTTTCCTTTGAAATCTTCATCGGGAAAAGCAACCAAAGAAATATCAACCAGATTCCCTACTTTTACTTTTACAATATCCTCCTCATAAATATCTGTTTCTATTTTAAAAGGATCTGTCGGCAAAATAACAATAAAACCATCCTGCAAGGTAGGCTGGACTGATTCTCCTTCTTTTTTGCTGATTTTTGTTATTTGGCCTTCAACCGGACTCCTAAGAGAAGAGTCAAAAATTTGATTTTCCAAATTCTGAACTTTGGCTTTGGCTTGGTCAATTTGAGCCTGATATAAATCAATGTCTTCTTGCTGGGGAGACGCGGTAAGAATCGCCAAGTCGTCCTGAGCAGATTTTAAGGCGCCTTCGGCCGTAGAAACACTGGCTTTGGCAGTATTAATATTCGATTCGTTTGTCAACTTGGTTGAAGATATGGCCTGCTGAGCATCGGTTATGGTACTTAAAGCGGTGTTTATATTTGTTTTATGAGTGTCCAACGAAGTTTTATCGGTTGAAGAAACCGTATTGCGATAACTTGCAGATTCGCAGACGTCGCGGATATCTGATAACGCCGTAAAAATATCGTTTAATAAAATTTTGATTTCAGATATATAAGTATCAATATCTTCGTCTTGGGAACTGCTTTTGGCTGAATCCAAATAATTTTCAATTTGAGAAACGGCGCTTTTTATTTTTTCTTTATTTTCCCTAACCTTAATTCCTTCTTGGTCAAATGAAGTAAAATAAATTCTTTGAATAGAGTCGATAAAATTATAAGAGTTGTACGCTTTCAGGTAAGCGTCATCTAAGTCGTTTAAAGCGTCTTCATAAGATGCCCCTAAGTCGTCTTCGGCTTGAGCTTCTGCATTTTCTAAGTCTATTTTTTCGTTTTCAAGAGTTTTTTGGGCGTTAGCAACGGCTGTTTCTGCCGCCTGTATTTCTTCTTCGGTCGCCCCGGCCAAAAGTTTATCTAATTGCGCCTGATATAGGGCCAGGCCGGCTTTCGCTTCTTGAAGCTGGATATAAAGATTTGAAGTGTCAAGTTTTGCCAAAACATCTCCTTCTTTTATTTCTTCGCCAACCTCTACATAAATTTTTGAAATTGTGCCGGAATTCTTAAAGGTTAAATTTATTTCTTCTCCCTTTTTAACCTGGCCGGTTTCGGAAATTTCCTGTGAAACCGTGCCCTTTTTAACTTCGGCTAAATTATATTCTTCTTTCTCGTTTTTGGCGGCAAAATTAATTGCCACTACAACTAAAATTATTATAATTACGGGGATTATTATTTTTTTCATAATTTTTATATTTAATTATATTAATTTTTAACCCGTTAGGGTTACGATTAGTTTGGCGGGGATGCTAGGATTCGAACCTAGAGGACTGCTTTTGGAGAGCAGCCGTTTGCCAGTTAACGAACATCCCCGTAATTTTTTTTAAAAAAATTATCTTCGCGCGAGAAAAGTGAACGGCAGGAAATATTTTTCAAGGGATTCAAAGGAACTATGGTAGTTTTTTCCGCCAAAAAGCGCATCGCAAAAAATCTCTCTTAATCGGCCTATTTCTCTTAATCTTCCCTTCCAGCGCGAGTCGGCAAGGGTTAAATCAAAGAGTTCAAGCGCTCTTTGAACCGCTCCCCGATAAATTTTTTGGTCCCTGTCAAGCCATTTTTGAACGCGGCTGATTTCGCTTCCGATATTGGCAAGTTGTTCCGGCAAGGAAAGTTCTTTCCATTTGCCCAAAGCCAATTCTTTGTGTAAAAACTCGGGCATTTATTTATTGAATAACTAATTTTTGGACAATTTTTTTAATTTTTTCTTTTGTTTCCCCATCTTCCACTTCCCGGGAATGATTATTAAAAGACGGTTTTAGGTTAATTACCGAATCAAATTCAATCCACTCTTTATCTGATTTTTCGGGATAAAGATTCACGCCCCAGGTATCTTCCCGTTTTGATCCCTCCTTTTCAATTAAAGCCACTTCTTCGTCTGAATGTAATTCGCCCCCTATTGCCATTATTTCCTGTTTGATATCAACTACCGCTTTAACCAAATCGCCAAACTGGTTCTTGGCAATATCAATAATTTCTTTTTTACTTATCGGATCTTTTATAATTTTTATTTCCATTTTACTTCTTCATCTCTTTGTGGAGTGTATGTTTCCTGCACCATTTACAGAACTTTTTCAATTCCAACTTCTTCTCAATCAACTTGGGTTTTTTGGTAAAATAATTAATCCTTTTACACTCAGAACACTGAAGTTTTATAAATGGTTTTTTTGTAGCCATATGAGCCAGAGATGGGAATTGAACCCATGACTTCCATCTTACCAAGATGGCGTTCTGCCACTGAACTACTCTGGCTTATCTTATGTGGAACGTAATAAATTTTAAGAAAATTTAAACGTTCCTACAACGTAAAAATATTCAATTTTGTACGTTGTGGGTAGGGAGGGATTTGCACCCCCGAAGGCCAGTGGCCGTCAGTTTTACAGACTGATGCGTTTGACTACTCCGCCACCTACCCGTAATTAACTATTATACCATTAAATTGGTTATTTTTCAATGATTTTCTTCTTTTTTTCTCGCCATTTTTCAATTTCTTTATGGTTGCCGGACATCAAAACTTTAGGAACTCGCCACACTTCCGGCCTTGCCCGCCTAAATTTTTCTCTCGGATAAAATTTTGGTGGGCGAGTATATTGAGGGTATTCAATGAAACCTTTTTCCTTCGTGATTCTCTCTTTCAAAAATTCGGGCTTTCCCAAAACTCCGGGAATTAATCTGGCAACTGTTTCCATAACTACCATTGCCGGCAATTCCCCGCCCATCAAATCGTAGTCACCTATTGATAATTCCAAGTCGGCGATATTTTTTGCCACTCTTTCGTCCACTCCCTCGTATCTTCCGCAAATCATAATTATCTGGCTTAGCTTTGAAAATTGATAAGCCAACTTCTGATTGAATTTTTTTCCTCGGGGAGTAAATAAAATTATTTTTTTACGCCCTTTTCTGCCTTTTTTTATTTCTTTTACTGCTTTATAAATCGGCTCTACTTTCAAAACCATTCCCAGTCCCCCACCAAAAGGCCTGTCGTCTACTGTTTTGTGCTTGTCTTCTGCCCATTCTCTCAAATTATGAATCCTAATCGAAATCTTGCCTTTTTGCTGGGCTTTTTTTATAAAAGATTCTTTCAAGTAAGAATCGAAAATGTCAGGAAAAATTGTAATAATGTCAAACTTGATCATAAATTATTGTCTTGAGAAAGTTTGCCGAAGGGAATGCTTGATAATTTCCCCAAACGAAAACGGCGCTATTTTACATAATAGCACCGTTTTCTTTTAAGGTAAACGAATTTCTATAATCTCGTTTACCCCGTTAGAAATTCCATAAATTTTAGATTTCTAACGGCGAGTAAATCCCTATTATTTCTAAACGGGGTTTACAACTTTAGGTCTTCGAGCGATTCACCTCCAGTAGAGGCTGCTCTTCTTCCTCGAGGAGCCCTACCGCCTTCTGGTTCTTCGATCTTTAAATTCACTCTAGCGTGATTTTTAAGACCAACTATTCGAACCAAGTTTCTGATGGCTTTGGCAGTAGATCCGGCTTTGCCGACAACCTGACCCATGTCTTCTGGATTTACTTTTAAAGAAAGTAAAACTCCCATTTCATCAACCTTTCGGTCAACTTTTACATCATCAGGATTGTCGACTAAGGCCTTAATAACAAACTCAAGGAAGTCCTTGTCAACAGTGTCTTTAGCCATAATGATTATCTGATTAACTGTTTTTAATCAATGCTAGTAGCCCGACCTTTCAGTGATTCTCTCTAACAACAATTCAGGAGAATCTGAAAAGCTACTAAGTTGTATATTGATATTCTAATCTTTCTTTTTTGTTTGTCAAGTTTTATCTGTCAAACCCGCCAAAATTTATTTAAAATTTAATAAGACAAGCCCGGAAGTGCTCCCGCAAAACGGATCCCGATTAAGTTTTGCAAGCAAAACCTAATCGGGCGAGGAGAGAGACTTCTCTCGTTTCACGAGAGCGCTTTCGGGCTCGAAGTAATTTCCCTTTCAGAAACTACCAACTGTCTTTGATAATCTCTGGAAGAGAGGTTGGTTGGAATAGAGTGAAGTTCCAACCTCCCTTTTTGAGCTACGAAGCTCCTCGTCCCAATTCGACCAGTCGGTCGAACTGGGACTCATTGGGGGGAGCGAATTCCCCATTCCGCTGGGCGATCCGAGCTCCCCGGACAGCCCAACGAATCACCTTCCAGATGTACCCTTCGGGTACATCTGAAAGCAAAAATTCTGGAAACCTCCTCCCCCCGCCATCATAGGCGAGGGCGAAGGTTTCCTTCCCGGACCGCCCGGTCCGGGAAAAAATTGCGAGATCGCCCGACCAAAAGCCGAGACTCTCGCAATAGCGCCGGCCGAGCCGGCGCTCAAGAAGAATGTTATCCATTATTGAAATCCTCCTTCCTGCCATTTCGGGCCGGCAGGCGCCCTATTACCGCTTTCTCATAGCGGCGGGCTGCCCTCCTCCGATTCAAAGAGCTTTCCGTAAGTATTTCTCTATTGAAGAAGGGCATTCCGCCACTATGAAATCTTGAAAAGAACTATTTACCATTTTTCAATTTATAAAATTTTTATTTATAAACTGGAAAGTGGTGCGGGGTTGCATTATTTTATAGCCGGCTACCCCGCACGATGCCCCGCCGACGTGAGGGCCTGCCCCCGGTCTTTTTGGTTCTACCGTTCGCCCGGGGGCTTAAGTTGACTCTCCATAATATCAACCTCCTTTCTATCATCTCTCTCAAAATCACCACTTAAGTGCTGAACTTGAGAGATTGGACAATCTAATAGGGATGGTGAACTCCTAACAAGATTGTCCTTTCTCGTCGGTGGTCACGACTTCGCCGTCATGACCACCATTTCCTTCGGCGGGAGAATAACTCCCGACCGAGGATCTATCCCGCACCCCTCCGGGCGCGGAATAGCGATCCCCTTTTCACAAACGCCTTTCATTATACCTCCTTTCCTCAATTAGTCGCCTTCCCCCGCCAGCCTGCAGAACAGACTGGTGAAGGACAGGTCACTCATTGAAGCTTCTTTTCTAAAGTGCATCCTCGTTTAACTGGAAGAACCAGTTATCCCCTTTCGGAGCAATAACAAGGAAAGAAATCTTTTCAAAAAATTTTAAAAGGATTTCTCTCACTACTATCCATATTTATTTTTAAAGTTCTTTCTTTTTTTCACTCAGAACAATTTCCCAAACTAACAAGCGGCTCTCCGGAGAGAGCCGCTTGTATTCGGCTGTATTTAAAATATCGCTTTGCGATACTCTCTCCTCAGTTACAACTATATTATAACATATAGTATTAATTTGTCAAGTCCTTGCGGGTTTGAACAAAAAAATGAAAAGAGAGCGGCTTATTAAGTTGTTTCTTCTTTTTTTTCTTCCTCTTTGGGCTCTTCCTCAGCCGGTGGCGTTTCTGTTTTCGGGGTTTCTTCTTTTTTCTCCTCTTTTGGTTTTTCTTCTTCTTTCGGCGCTTCTTCTGCTTTCGAAGTCTCTGCTTCTTTTTCTTCTGCCGGAACTTCGGCCGGAGCCGGGACTGGGGCTTTTACTTCCCCGCCTGCTGCGCCTTCATCAGCGGCGGCTTCTTTCTTTTTCGCTTTTTTGTGAACGTCTATTTTTTTCCCTTCAATAATATTTTCTGAAACCAGTAAATTATGAATTGTGTCTGAGGGTTTGGCTCCAACTGAAAGCCAGTATTTTATTCTCTCTGCGTTTAATTTCTTTTCTTTTTTAAGAGGGTTTAAAAAACCCAGGTTTTCCAAAAAACGGCCTGCCCTGGGAGGCCTTCTTTTGTCGGTAACCACTATTTTAAAGAATGGCTGATTTTTTTTACCTGTTCTAAATAAACGAATAACTAACATATTACCATTTTTTAATTTCCAAGGCGTTTTTGGCAGCCTCCTCCTCTGCTTCCTGTTTTGAGGAACCCTCGCCTTTGGCTATTAATTTTTCTTCCAAAAATACGCCGACGATAAAATGCTTTGCGTGATCCGGCCCCCACTCTTTCATTACTTTATAGGTAGGGGTAATTCCGACTCTTTCCTGGGCTTCTTCCTGAAAAAGAGATTTGGAGTCCCGGAATAAACCTTCTTTTATAATTTGAGGAAGTTGGTCAACGAAATTTTTCTCAATAAATCCTTTTGCCTCTTTGTACCCCCTGTCCAGATAAAGGGCGCCGATAAACGCTTCCAAAGTATTTGCCAGAATATACTGCCTTGCTTTCCCCAGTTCTTTTGCTTCGCCGCGCGAAAGCAAAAGAAAATCGTTAAAGCCCAAATCCTGAGCGATTTTTGAAAGCATTTTTGAGTTTACCAGAGAAGCCCGCCAACTGGTCAATTCTCCTTCTGATTTTTTTGGATACTTCTGATAAAGATATTCGGTAACAATTAACTCCAATACCGCGTCCCCCAAAAATTCCAGCCGTTCGTTATTTTCCAAATTAAAGCCGGGATTTTCATTCAAATAAGACCTGTGGCAAAAACCCTGGATTAACAGATCTTTCTTTTTAAATTTTATTTTTAATTTTTTTTCTAACTTGTTAAAGTCTTCCATATTTTATTGTTCTGTTTTAGTTTCAGTCTCGGGCTTTAATCCTTCTTCTTTTTCTTCTTCTGTTTCTTGGTTCTGCAGTTCTTTATAAACCGTTCCCAAAACGCCGTTTATAAACTTTCCCGAACTTTCGCCGCCAAAATTCTTCGCCAGTTCAATGGCTTCGTTTATTGCCACTTTAGGAGGCACTTCTTTTTTATTTCCGTAAATTAATTCAAAAAGGCCGATTCTCAAAACATTCCTGTCAACAATCGTAATCTGTTCCAGGGGCCATTCGGGAGCCGCTTTTTCAATAATCTTGTCAATATTTGAGATATTTTTAACAACGCCGGTAACTATCTGCCAAACCAAACTCTGGTCCTCAAGGCCAGGCCCGAATTCTCTTATATTTTTTTCAACCATTTTTTCCAAATCGTTCTTTTTGCCGGAAAAATCCCACTCATAGAGGGACTGCATAGCAATTGAACGCGATAGGTGGCGGGACGACATTATTTTTATTTTTTAGAAAGACCTTCCCAGGTTATGGGTTTTTGACCAGCGCCCTCTTTTTCTTCTTTTTTGGCGGCAATTTCTTTTTCTTTTTGCTTTCTTTCTTTTTTGGTTAATTTTTTCAGAACATTAATTATTTCCATGCCTTTGTAATAGCCGCAGTTTAAACAAACTGTATGGGGAAGAACAGACTTCCTGCATCTCGGGCACAAAGTCAAACCGGGCTCCTTTAAATGCAAATGAGCCCTTCTTTTGTTTCTTCTTGATTTTGTGTGTTTTTGTTTCGGAACTGCCATAAGTAATTATTTGATTTTAGCAGAAATTTTTTATTTTGACAACCCTTTTAAAAATATGTGAGACGCGAAACGCGCCTCACATAAAAAATTTAGATTCTATGATAAAAATTTATTAATTTTTATTCCCCGCTCCTTCCTTCCAAAAAGGAAGGGGTTCAGTAATGTTAATGGGTTCTGTAATACTACAAGAAGCTCCAGACATCTCTGTTATGGTAAGCCTTACGTAAGAAAGTCCTTTTGATTCATAATTGTGATAAACCTTATATTCTGTTTCTTCTATTGGATCCGGGAATTCACATTCCTCATTAATATTGCTGAAACATTCTGTTATGTCCCCAAATGTATCCTCAAATTCCCAATGATAAACATTATTCGGATCTTTCCAGCATTCATAAGAATTTCCAGAACTATCGTAGCAAAGAGAAGTATCGGTAAATTCTACCTTTTCTCCTTCAGTGGGAAGCGCCGGAGACATTTCAAAATTGGGCGAAGGCCAAAGATGATCTTCGGTTTGGAAAGAAGAATACCCCCAATCAGTAGATTCTTTCCCATAACTATCCCAAACTTTTACTCGCCACCAATATGTTTTATTAAAGTTAAAAGTAGTCTGCGGGGGGGAATAAAAATTAATCTCACTTTCTACTTTACCACTATCGTCAATAATATTATTAAAATTGCTATCATCACTAACTTGAACTTGATAAAATTTTTGCTCATCACAACCATCCCGATCGCTAAACTCCCAAGAAAGTATAATACCGCCCAAACTTTCACCCTCTTCTAAACAATAATCTGTAGGGCTTGTTTCGCTTAAATTTTTAGGAGCATCGGGAGGGTGTGTAATATCAGCCATTACTTTGTAATCTGATAGTACAGGAGTAGAACTATCATTGTTCCCCCCACAACTAACATCAATGTAACCGTTCTCATCTGTATCGCAATTTTTTGAGTTAAAACTTATCCAACCGACAGTTTCCTCTCCTCCCCAGCCCCATCCTTTAAATTGAGCGTTTAAAGGATCGTCAGCCGGCACATCCAATACCATTCCGTAATCCGGCATTGGACAAAGTTCTTCAAAATCGTAAAGAAAATTAAGAAATTCAATATCATAAGTAAGATTATATTTCGAGATTCCGTAATAAGAATATTCTAAATCTTTATCTTCGGGATTAATATTAACTTCATATAAAGGAAAATCAACATCTTGAATATAACCACAATTAGGAATTTCTCCATCTTTATTTAATTTAATAAAAAAACTACCATCTTCCTTGACGCCCGTTAAAACATAACCTTCATCCGCCGTTTGTTTAATTGAAAATGCTTCTTCCCAATAACTGCTCAATCTAAAGATTTTTATCCATTCGGAAAAATCACCGTTAGAGCTTAATTTAATAAAAATTACATCGTAATCACTTCCATTATAATGTCTTCCTGCTGCAACATATCCGTTATCCGAAGTCTGCTCAATTGATTGAATAGATCCAGTAAAACCACCTATACGTTTAGCCCAAATAGGGTTACCGAAGGAATCTATTTTCATAATCAGAGTATGATGGTCTTTTCCACCACTCGCAATATATCCCCCATCCGATGTTTGTTGGATTGAAAGAATTTCGGAAAAATAAGAACTTGATGGTCCATATATCTTAGCGAAAGTTCCCGGCAGTTCTGGTCCGACTAAGCCGTTTAAGTCTGTTTTTATAATAAAAACTTTACCATAAGCATCGGCGTGTCCGCCTATTATATATCCTTCGCCAGGAATATAGTTAATTGTATTAGCATAAGCAAAATTAGGAATATCAAAATAAAATTTATGCCAGTTAATTTCTCCGTCTGCATATAATTTAAGGATAAAAAAACCATCTTCTCCGGCTTCTCCGGTAATGATATAACCATTATCGTCGGGCGTCTGTCGAATATCGTAAGCCTCTTCGTCGTACGAAGAAGTGCCGTATCTTTTTGCCCATTCTAATTCACCATTTGAATTAAGTTTAACCACAAATATATAAAAAGGATTATAATATCCTACATCCTTTTCGCTGCCCGCTAAAATATATCCCCCATCTGGCGATGTTTGTCTGACTGAAAAACAATATTCATCTATTTCGCCCACGACACTAATTCTTTTCGCCCAGGTTCCTTCACCCCCTACTTTACCCTCTGAATCTGTTTTAACAACTACAATATCATAACTATCTCCTTCTGGATAGTGAGCAAATTTTGCCTGTCCACCTAAAATATAGCCTCCATCCGATGTTTGTTGGATTGACCTAAACTCTCTGTCAGTACCACTATACGATCCTTGAAAATTTAAAATATTAATACCTGCGTGGACTGTTCCGCTTAATTCTACCCAGCCGTCCCAGCCGCCGGATTCCGGACTTGTACCGGTTAAAAATCTTGCCCATCCCTCAACGGGAAATTGTCCTTCGCAACTTGGATCTCCTGAAGATAAATCAATTCCAGCCAGAATTAATCCGCCATCGGGCGAAACGCCGGTTTCTGAACGGTTAAAACTTAACCACCCACCGCCCGGACCTGCCCAGGCATGGCCTGAAAAAAATCCTGAATCAGGATCAATATTAACGCCATAATCAGAAACCGGCTCACCCACTTCAGGACAATAATCTCCGCCCCCTGAAAGTCCATCTCCGTCTGCGTCGCAATTAATATTTGTTGAATTAAAACTTATCCAGCCCAAACCTTCCGACCAAGCCCAACCCGAAACATTGTCTTCTGTCCCGGCTGAAACTTTTATGCTTTCATTAATAACAAAAACTCCGCTTATTAAAAATAGTGTCAATAAAAAGATTAATTTTTTATTTTTTAAAATAATCGTCATTCTGATAATTTAAAATTTGCTCACAGAAAAATATTCTCCTGCCATTGCTCAGAATAAAATTCGGTTAAAATTATTGTTCGAAACAATAAAGCCGAGCCCCATACGAGTATGCGCACGAAATACCATTATATTTCGTCCACCTAGAATCTGTAAAGTCAGGATAACCACAATTACCCTGAGGAGACGCTTCTGATGTGGTCCACCCGTTACAGTGCAAATAATCCACTACCCCCTCATCTGTTGTTCCGGTCCAAATATATTTGTAGCTTTCTACTTTGTTTCCGCCTTCGTCTCGGTTAATGGGTTTAAAAATATCATTATACGCGCCAACCGGCCCCAACACCACACTTTGCATATATGATTTCCCGTTTACGTCTATCTCGCTACCGACCAATCCATAAACGCCTGGTGCAATCCTGTCTTTGGCGTTAACCTCTGCTGTGCTCAGCCATGCCTTCCAGGTGCCGCCCAAGCCAGCTGTATTTGCTAAATTGGTACAGGTTGTGTCTGCCCCACTTAAACCGCCCAAGTTACCGGAATATCTATTTGAAGTAACAAAAACACGCTTAGCGCCTTCGGTAAGAACAAAATTTTTCCTTAACATACCGCAAACCTCCACCACATTCGTTATATCCTCTCCTCCGCCAACGGCTTCGCACTCAACACTACCGTCATTGTTAATAACCCTTATCGCACTTCCATTAGAACAAGAATTTGGAGGATAATTACTGGATGAAAATAGTCCACCTATTGTAAGATCGCCATAAAGGTTCGAATTAGAATTCGGATTTATATAATACGAAACGTCATTGGCATCATAGAAAACTGAGGCGCCGATAGAACCGGGAATTTCTAAATCAGGGTTCACAGCATAATCCCCTAGCCCCATACTGCCTTTTTTCCATTGGGTATCATCCCCTGTGTTTATGGGAGGATAGAAAGTTCCGCCAGGGGGCATATCAGTTGGTTCCTCATAGGCAACTGTATAAAAACCAACAACGGCTGTTAGAACCAGAACACTAAAGATCAAAGAAATTAATTTTGGGGAAATATTTTTTTTCATATTTTAATTTATATTAAATCGACCTTTTTTATTTTGAAGAAATATTAATAGTACCAACCTTAAACTCAGTTTTTCCCCTAATATTCTCGGCTCCGGAAACAAGAATTCTTGTTCCGGGATTGAGATATTTCAATCCCTCTATCCCTAAATAATAAACTTTTTGCCCGGGCTCAAAGGTTTTGGTTTTTTCAGTAAAGATAAGATTTAATGTTCTGGCTTGTTTGTCGGCAAAATTACTACCATCTCCCCAAGCCGTTAAATAACTACTTTTAATTTCTATAATGATAGCGTAAGTATCAAATATCGCAGGCGGCAAAAGAGAACCTTCAGATTCTCCAACGTCACCTGCTCCGTATTCCTGGGCTTTAGTTTGGCTGGCTTTTGGTTCACCTTCCGGAGGTCCTTCTGATTTAATCCCAGGCAAAGAATCTATACAACAAAAACAAACAACAATAATCAGCGCTATTACCAAAAGAAAAATAATAAAAAGAGTATAATTTTTTTTAACCAAGTTTATAATATTTGAGTTCATAGTTTTATTATTTTATAACCTAAAAGTTATTTTATTATAACATTTCCTAACCGGCTTGAAAGTCAACCTGTGGATTTTACAAGGACCGAGTTTTTTAACTGCTCTTTTGTGTTTTTTTGTCGGATATCCTTTGTGTTCGTTAAAAAAATAATTTGGGTATTTTTTATGATATCTTACCATTATTCTGTCTCTGGCAACCTTTGCTATAATAGAAGCTGCCGCACAGGAGAAAACTTTTTCGTCGGCTTTGACGATTGATTTTTGAGAAATTGGCAAATCCAGTTTCATTTTTCCGTCTAAAATCAAAAAGTCGACAATAGTACGTTTTCGACGGCCGTAAGAAATAGACGATGGTTGTTTTTTTTCTAATTTTATCTCCAAATTTCTTAACGCTTTTTGCATTGCTAATTTCGTCGCTTCCAAAATATTTATTTTATCAATTGCTTTTTCTGACACCCTGCCTATTGCCCACTTTATATTGGGATTACAGGTTAAAACTTTGAAAAGCTCTTCTCTTTTTTTTGGGGATAATTTTTTTGAATCTTTTATCTTAAGGGATAACTCTTTAATTGATTTATCCGGCTCGGAGCGGTGTAATATAAAAACCGCACAAGCCAAAACCGGACCTGCCAAAGGTCCCCTGCCCGCCTCATCCAGACAGGCAACTCTTTTAAACCCTTTTCTCCATAATTTCTTTTCTTCGTTGAAAAGCCCCATTTGATAAATTATATCATTAAATTTTAAATTTTTCTTTGCTTTCTTGGAAAAGATTTTGTAGAATAATATAATTTGCGCCTTATCCAAAATTTTATGAAGTTTACCCATCTCCATGTCCACTCCCATTATTCTCTTCTTGACGGCCTACCCAAAATAGAAGGGCTTTTAGATTACGCAAAAGAACTTGGTATGGATTCTTTGGCTCTTACAGATCACGGAAACATTTACGGTGCTGTGGAATTTTACAAAAAAGCGAAAGAGAGAAACATAAAGCCAATAATTGGAGCGGAAATGTATATGGCTCTTGAAGGAATGAATCAAGAAAGGCCTAACATCGATGATAAAAGATATCATCTGGTTTTGCTTGTTAAAAACGAGAAGGGATATAAAAACCTGGTAAAACTTTTAACAAAATCATATTTGGAAGGTTTTTACTACAAACCCAGAATTGATGAAGAATTGTTAACCAAACACTCAGGGGGTTTAATTTGTCTTTCGGCTTGTTTGGCGGGAAAAATTCCAAAACTTATTCTGGCAAAAAAAATATCTGAGGCGGAAAAAACTGCTCTACGGTATTTAGAAATTTTCGGCAAGGATAATTTTTATCTTGATATTCAAAACCATCCGAATATACCAGACCAAAAGGTTGTAAATGAAGGGTTGGTTTCTATTTCCAAAAAATACGGCATCCCCCTCGTTGCGACAAATGACGTTCATTACCTTAAAAAAGAAGATGCCGAGGCACAGGATGTTTTAATGCTGATTAACACGGGCGCCGACCCAAAGGACCCTGAAAGATTAACTTTGAAGTCAGATGATTTTTCAATGAAAAGCCCGGAACAAATGATTAAGGATTTTAAAGATTTACCGGAAGCCATTGCCAACACACAAAAAATTGTTGAAAAATGCGACTTCCAGTTTGAATTGGGAAAAATTAAACTTCCTACTTTCCCGGTACCCTCTGAAAAAAATCAAAACGAATATCTGGAAGAGCTCTGCTATCAGGGTCTTTCTAAAATATACGGTGAAAAACCAAATCAGGAAATTCTGGATAGACTGGACTACGAACTTTCGGTAATCAAACAAACAGATTTTGCTTCTTATTTCTTAATCGTTCAAGATTTTGTTAAATGGGCGAAAGAAAACAGAATAGTGGTCGGGCCGGGAAGAGGATCGGTCGGCGGTTCTCTGGTGGCTTACTTATTGAATATCACCAGTATAGACCCTATAAAATATAACCTTTTATTTGAAAGATTTTTAAACCCCGACCGAATTTCAATGCCGGATATTGACCTTGACTTTACAGACAGAAGAAGAGATGAAGTGATAGATTATGTCGCCCAAAAATACGGCAGAGACAAAGTGGCTCAAATAATAACTTTCGGAACAATGGCTGCCAGGGCGGTGGTAAGAGATGTCGGAAGGGCTTTGGGATATACTTACAGCTACTGCGACCAGATTGCTAAAATGATTCCTTTCGGCTTAACTTTGGAAGAAACAATGAAAAGAATCGTAGAATTCCGCTCTCTCTACGAAACAGACGAGCAGGCAAAAAGATTAATTGATTTTGCCAAAAAATTAGAGGGCGTAGCCCGACATGCCTCCACTCACGCCTGCGGGGTTGTTATTTCAGACGAGCCATTGGATAATGTAGTCCCCCTTCAGCATCCCACCCAAGATGAACAGGTTATCGTTACCCAGTATGAAATGCATTCTGTTGAAGATTTAGGGCTTTTAAAAATGGATTTTTTAGGCCTGAAAAACTTAACTATTATTGAAGACACCCTTTCGCGTATTTACGTTGTCCAGAATAAAAAAATAGATATTGAAAAAATTCCCTTAACCGACAAAGCCACTTACCGCCTTTTGCAGAAAGGAGGAACTATCGGCGTTTTTCAGTTGGAATCGGAAGGAATGCAGAGATATTTAAAGCAGTTAAAGCCTACCGAAATGGAAGATATTATCGCAATGGTTGCCCTGTATCGCCCAGGACCCATGGCTCTTATCCCGGATTATATTGCCGGAAAAAACAAAAAGAAAAGAGTGGAATACATCCACGAAAAACTAAAACCGATTCTGGGTACAACCTACGGCATACCCGTTTATCAGGAACAGATTATGAAAATCGCCCAAGAATTGGCAGGTTTTACTTTGGCAGAAGCCGATATTTTAAGGAAAGCCATTGGAAAGAAAATTAAAAAACTGCTGATGTCTCAGAAAGAAAAATTTATAGAAGGAATGAAAAAAAACGAAATTAGAGAAAGTGTTGCCCAGCAGATTTGGCACTGGATAGAACCCTCCGCCCGCTATTCTTTCAACCGCTCTCATGCTGCTTCCTACGCCACAATTGCCTACCAAACCGCTTATCTGAAAGTTCATTTTCCCGTGGAGTTTATGGCTGCTCTTTTGACTTCGGAAAGAAACGATATTGAAAGAATTTCGATTTTAATTGGAGAATGCAAAAAAATGGGCATTGAGGTTCTGCCGCCCGATATAAATGAAAGTTTTACTTTTTTCAGCGTCGTTCCGAAGAAAAAACAAATTCGCTTCGGGCTTTCGGCCATTAAAAACGTCGGTTCAAATATAGTGGAAATAATCGTTAATGAAAGAAAATCCAACGGCCATTATGCCACAATTCAGGACTTTGTTTCCCGCATCAATTCAAGAGATTTAAATAAAAAATCACTTGAAAGTTTAATAAAAGCGGGCGCATTTGATAAATTAGAGGAAAGAAACCGTCTTTTATCCAACTTGGAAACGTTGTTGGAAGCCGCTAGAGAAACCCAAAAAAATAAAAATAACGGACAGGTTGGTCTTTTTGACGGAATAAAACATAATTTCAACATTCAACTGATAAAAGTCAAACCGACGGAGGGAAAAGAAAAATTAAAATGGGAAAAAGAACTACTCGGCCTTTATATTTCGGGCCATCCCTTGAAAGGGTTTGAAAAAAGCTTGGATAAAAAATCATTTTCTATTTCTAAAGTAAAAAGTGTCTTAATCAAAAATCCTATTAGAATTTGCGGAGTCATCTCTTCTATTAAAAAAATTATTACTCGCACCGGAAAACCAATGCTTTTTGCCCAACTGGAAGACCTAACAGATAAAATTGAAGTTGTTGTTTTTCCGAGTATAATTGAAAGGAATCCCACCGCTTTTCAGGAAAACAAAATTGTCCTGGTTTCGGGAAGGCTGGATTCAAGAAATGAAAGCACAAAATTAATCTGTGAAGAAATAGAAGAAATAGTGGAGATATAAAAATATGAAAAAAAATCCCGGCCAAAAAGAAAAAGTTATTCGCCACTCTCTGGCGCATATTTTGGCTTCTGCGGTTTTAGGGCTGTATCCGGGAACTAAATTTGGTATGGGGCCTGCCGTTGAAAACGGATTTTATTATGATTTCGATATACCGGAAGGTAAGACGTTGAATGAAAATGATCTGCCGAAAATAGAAAAGAAAATGAAAGAAATTATCAAAAAAGGAATTGAATTCAAGAAAAAAAGCATTTCAAAGACAAAAGCCAAAAAAATATTCAAAGGACAACCCTATAAATTAGAATTAATTGAAGAATTGCCGGGAGAAAATGTTTCTATTTACGAAAGCGAAAAATTCAGGGATTTATGCAGAGGACCGCATGTTAAATCTACAAAAGAAATTCCCCTTGATGCTTTCGGATTAACCAGATTGGCGGGCGCTTACTGGAAAGGGTCTGAAAGGAATCCGATGCTAACCAGAATTTACGGAATAGCCTTTAAAAATAAAAAAGAAATGGAAGAGTATCTTTCAAAAGAGAAAGAAGCGGAAAAAAGAGACCATCGTCTTTTGGGGCAAATGTTGGAAATTTTTATGATTGACGAAGGGGTGGGAGCGGGCCTTCCTCTCTGGCTGCCAAAGGGCGCAACTTTACGCCATATCATTGAAAATTACCTTTACGAAGAACTGAAATCCCAGGGTTATTCCTGGATAATAACCCCCCATATCGCCAAACTCGGCCTTTGGAAAACCTCGGGGCACTGGAATTTTTACAAAGAGAATTTATACTCCCCCATTAAAATTGAAAAAGAAGAGTATTTATTAAAGCCGATGAACTGCCCATTCCATGTTAAGGTTTATAATTCTAAAATCAGAAGTTATAAGGATTTGCCGTTTTACCTTGCCGAACTGGGAACCGTTTATAGATATGAAAGATCCGGAGTTCTGCACGGACTAACCAGAGTTCGGGGCTTCACCCAGGATGACGCCCATGTAATATGCGCACCAGAACAAATAGCAAATGAGATTAACAAACTGGTAAAACAGGCTTTAAAAATGCTTAAAACTTTCGGATTTAAGGAATTTTATATTTATCTTTCCACCAGGCCCGAAAAATATACCGGCAGCCCAAAGGACTGGGAAAAATCCACCAACACTTTAAAATACGTGCTCGGCAAATTAAAATTAAAATACGAAACCGACGAGGGTGGCGGTTCTTTTTACGGACCTAAAATAGACATTAAAATAAAAGACTCTCTCCAAAGAGAATGGCAGTGCACCACTATTCAGTTTGACTTTAACCTGCCGGAAAGATTTGATATGAATTATATTGACCAAAAAGGCAAAAAGAAAAAACCTTATATGATTCACCGCGCCTTATTGGGGTCCATGGAAAGATTTGTCGGAGTTTTGCTCGAATACTACGGCGGTGCTTTTCCTTTATGGTTATCTCCTGTCCAGGCCTGGGTGATTCCGATTAGCTCTCGGCATATAAAATACGCCGAGAAAATCGGCAAGGAATTGGATGATAATGGTTTAAGGTTTGAGATAAAAGACGGGAATGAAACCGTTTCTAAAAAAATAAGAGAGGGAGAAATTCAGAAAGTTCCCTATCTTTTAGTTGTCGGCGACAAGGAAATGAAAGAAAAAGCGGTAAGAGTGAGGGAAAGAGGAAAAGGAGATACCGGCTTGGTGAAATTTACTAAATTTTCGGAAAAAGTTAAAATAAGATTGCGGCAAAAAAAATAAAATGGCCGAATTATCCCAAAATACCCAAAAACTTATCCAGCAATACCAAGCATGGTATTCTTCGCTACAACCAAAAGAAGGAACGCCCACAATACATGTTGACGAAGTGGCCTCGAAAGTGGCTGCTTTTTATGAAAAAATAAGGGGTGTAGTTGAGTGGCGGGAAGAACATTTGATGAAAAGGGCGGCGATTGAAAGAATATTAAAAAGAAGACTGCTTTTTAAAAACGGCGAGGCGGAAGCCGAGCCGTTTGTTTTAGAATTGATAAGAGGAGGGCATTTCCCCAATGACAGAATTCCAGAATCAAAAATAGAAGAGATCCAAAAGATATTTGATAAATACGGCTTTGTGCTGCAAAACAGCCCCCGGCCTAAAGAAAAACAAAAAATTCAGCTTTTTGACTGGATATTGGGAATTGCCGCCTGCGAAATTGAAGAAACTTTAGTTCCATCAATAAGAGAAAGGTCTTTGATTGAATATATGGAAGCAGAAATGAAAGACAGGATTAAAACAAGAGAAAATATAAAAATTTCAGAAGAAGAAAAAAATACCCAGATTTTCATTGCAGTTCAAAGGGCGCTTTTGAAGCTTGATTCGCCTATTATTACTTACAACCTTTTAAAAAGAAAGTATCCTCAGTGGAGATATTCTGACAAAGACAATCCCCAACTTCAAAGTTTTGCCCAAAATGTTTATTCAACTTGGAAAGAAATTGATAAAGAATTAAGACACCCCCTGTCCGATAAGTTTTATAAAATATGCGAAAGATACAATACTCCTTATCTGATTTTGGGAGACGCGATCTCCGAAGACCCAACTAAATCTAAAGAAAGATTGTCTCAGCCGGAAGTGTTGGAAAAATCAGTTAAAGAAAATTATCAAAAAAGATTAAAAACAATTAAATCAAGATTAGGAAGGGCGGCAATTTACGCCACCATTTCTATTTTTGTAACCAAAATGCTTCTGGCTTTCGCGGTTGAAGTTCCTTTAGACAGATATTTTATCGGACAGTTTGATTATTTAACTATCGGCATAAATATTCTAACCCCTCCTCTTTTAATGTTCTTCCTGGTTTTAACCATTAGTACGCCGAAAGAAGAAAATCTTCAGCGGGTAATAATGGAGGTTTCCAAAATAGCATACACCAGAGAAAAAAAAGAAGTTTATATAGTGGAACCTAAAAGAGAAAGAGGATGGGTAATGGAGTCTATAATTACTCTTTTCTATTTAATAACCTTTTTTGTTTCTTTCGGTTTGATAATCTGGGGCTTGAACGAACTGAATTTCAGCATTCTTTCTGTGATAATTTTCCTGGTTTTTGTTTCTTTGATTTCTTTTGCCGGGGTTAAAATTAGAGAAAGGTCAAAAGAACTGGAAGTTGTAGAAAGAAAAGAATCTTTTTTGGTTACCATAATTGATTTATTTTCTCTGCCAATTATCCAAGTTGGAAAATGGCTTTCTTCCCAATGGACAAGATACAATGTAATTGTCGTTTTGTTTAATTTTTTAATCGATATGCCCTTCCAGAGATTTGTGGAGTTTGTGGAGCAATGGCGGGGTTTTTTGAAAGAAAAAAAAGAAGAAATACATTAATTTTTGGAAATAATTTGGGAAAACCTCCATCTTTACTGGGGGTTTTCTTTTGAAATAAATTTAAATTTTTGATAAAATAACTGGACTACAGAAAACAAATGCCGAAAAAGTACCACATAATAACCTACGGATGCCAGATGAACAAGTCTGATTCGGAGAGAATCGCCACAGTTTTGGAAAAAATCGGCTATCGGCCGGCCTCCGATATTAAGAAGACAGATTTAATAACGGTAAATATGTGCTCTGTTAGGCAGTCGGCGGTTGACAGGGTTTTCGGCTTGAAGCTAAAGTTTAACGATTTAAAAAGGAAAAATAAAAAATTAAAAACCATTCTAACCGGCTGTATTTTGAGGAAAGACTTGCCCAAATTCAAAGATTTTTTCGATTATATCCTTTCAATTAAAACGCTTCCTGACTGGAATAAATTTTTAAAGAAAAAAAAATACTTTTCTTTAGATTTGGAAAAAAACGGTAGATATCTGAATTTTGAAGTAAAACCCAAAAATAATTTTCGGGCTTTAGTTCCCGTGTCCAACGGCTGTAATAATTTCTGCAGTTACTGCGTGGTTCCTTTTACCCGGGGTCCTTTGGTCTGCCGCAATCACCGGGAAGTTTTGAAAGAAACAAAAAAAGCGGTTGAAAGGGGCGCAAAAGAGGTCTGGCTTTTGGGGCAGAATGTCAACGATTATTGCTCCCCTACCGATGTTTCGGTTGATTTTCCAGAGCTTCTAAAAAAAGCCGATGGAATCCCGGGAAATTTCTGGATAAGATTTACCTCTCCCAATCCGAAAGATTTTTCAGAAAAACTAATTAATGCTATGGCAAATTCCGAGAAAATTACCGAATACCTTAATTTGCCCCTGCAGTCTGGCGATAATCAGATTTTAAAGAAAATGAGAAGGGCTTATACTGCAGAAAAATACAAAAATTTGGTAAAAAAAATCAGGAGTAAGATCCCTGAAATTTCGCTTTCTACCGATATTATTGTCGGCTTTCCGAGTGAAAGCAAATCGCAGTTTGAAAATACGGCAAAACTGTTCAAAGAGATAAAGTTTGATATGGCTTATATTTCCAAGTATTCCCCTCGCCCGGGAACTGTGGCTGAAAAAATGAAAGATAATGTTCTACCGGTCGAAAAAAACAAAAGAGAAAAAATACTGACTGAAATTCTCAAAAAAACTGCTTTGGAAAAGAATAAAAAATATATCGGAAAAACGATTGAAGTTCTGACTGAAAATTATAAAAAATATTTTTTGACCGGGAAAACCAGAACCTACAAAACGGTGAAGTTTAAAGGAAAGAAAGATTCAATTGGAAAGTTTAAAAAAGTTAGGATTACAGATGCTCTTCCTTGGGGTTTGAAAGGAAATCTTTGTAAATAAAAACAGGAAGGGGAGGTCGATTGAGATTGACCTCCCCTTAAAGGAACGGTGCTGGTCCTTATGATCTTATGACCTCATGGCGACGAGAACTACGCCGCCAAATGAAGTGAGCCGGAGATCCGGCTCTTGAAATCCGGCATGGCGCTGGATTTCATCCAGCGCCTGAGACGCCGGCATTCCCCCATATCTCTGTTCGGCCTTGGCTAACGCCAAGGCCTCGCCAAAGATTGGAGAGATCCGACGTTCCACCGGTATTTCACCGGTGGCCTCCCGGACTCTCCGGAGGTGGGCGAGTTTCCTCAACTCGCCCAATTCCCTCTGTGCCGAAATGATTTCTTTCATATACCCTCCTTCTAGGACCAGCAACGTAAATATAATATCACAAAATAATAAAAATGTCAAGGGATAAAGAAAAAATAATAGTAATTTTGGGACCTACGGCTTCCGGAAAATCGGAGCTGGCCGTCAATCTGGCGAAAAAGTTTAACGGGGAAATAATATCGGCCGATTCTCGCCAAGTTTACAAAGGAATGGATATTGGAACAGGAAAAGTGACCCCGAAAGAAAAAAAGGGTATCCCCCATTATCTCTTAGATATTGTTTCTCCCAAAAAGAGATTTACGGTTGTCCAATACAGAAAACTGGCAAGAAAAGCGATTGATAAAATTTTAAATAAGAAAAAATTTCCCATTATTTGCGGGGGGAGCGGTTTTTATATTCAGGCCGCGATAGACGGAATAATAATTCCCGAAGTAAAGCCCGACTGGAAATTAAGAAAGTTATTGGAGAAAAAAACAGTGGAGGAATTATTTAAAAAATTGAAAAAATTAGACCCAAGAAGAGCCAGAAAAATTGACAAAAAAAACAAAAGAAGGTTAATCAGGGCTTTAGAAATTTTAATCAAAACAAAAAAGCCGATTCCGGCTTTAAAGAAAAAACCTCTCCCCTGTTCTGTTTTGTTTTTGGGAATTAAAAAAGAAAAAGAAGAACTTAAAAAATTAATAAAAAAACGCCTTCAAAAAAGATTTAAAAAAGGAATGATAAAGGAAGTTGAAAGACTTCATGGGAGCGGCGTTTCCTGGGCGCGGTTGGAAGAATTCGGCCTGGAATACCGCCAGATAGCCAGATATCTTCAAGGGAAAACAAATAAAAAAGAAATGGCAGAAAAAATGGAAAAAGAAATTGAAAACTACGCCAAGCGCCAGACAACTTGGTTCAAAAGAGACAAAAGAATAAATTGGATTAAAAACTACAAAGAAGCCGAAAGAATAACAAAAAATTTCCTAAAATAAATAAAATGCCGAGCAATAGTCGGCATCTCATTACAATTAATTAAATAATTAAAGAACTACCAAGGCACCAATGTAAGCGATCCAACATCACCTTCTCCAATTAAAGCAATTCCTGATCTATGGAGTAACCGTGCTTCCTCTATTGAAATTAAACACCAGGGAATTCTTGATTTTCTTCCAACTACCCCTCTAAGAAACTCAACAACTCTTCTTAGCCCTTTATTCTCAAAACAACACGGTCTGATCTCAAAATAATCTCCCTCGTTTATGAGGTTTATTTTTTTACTCAAAATTTCAACATTATCGGTTATCGCCCTGGGAATAGAAACAATACCGCTTTTTTTTAAGGACCTTCTGTAACCGCGACGAGGCGGATTTGAATCTGGATACACCTCAACAAATCCATCATTACTTACTCTAAATGTCACCGCTTCTCCAAACCCTCTCCTTAGTTTTTTCGGAATCCTAATTCTTCCCCTAGAATCAACCCAGCAAACCATACAACCTTTCAGCATTACGCCCTCCCAAAATAGATTATAGAAACGAACATTTAAAAGATATTAATTAATTAGATTTTTGTCAAGATTTCTCTTAATTTTTTATTGATTATATCGGGGCTGGCTTTGCCTTTGGTATGTGCCATTACCTGCCCCACTAAAAACTGGAGGGCGTTTTCTTTACCCGATTTGAAATCTTCAACCACTTTCGGATTTTTTAAAACAACTTCATTTATAATTTTTTCAATTTCTCCTTCGTCTGTAATCTGGGCCAAATCCTTTTCTTTTATAATATTTGATGGGTCGGCGCCGGTTTTTATCATTTCTTCCAAAACCATTTTGGCAATTTTACTGGAAATTTTATTTTGACAAATCAATATGACATATTCGGCAAAATTTTCTGGAGTAATTAAAAATTTCTCATCTGTTACCTTTAATCCTTTCAGAAGACCTTGGAGATCGGAAATTAAATAATTTGAACAAATTTTAGACAGCCTTAGAAACTCCTCCTCACTAACTTTTTCTTTTTTCTCTGATTCTTTTGCCCAGTTTCTCAATTCCGACATTGTTCTCTCAAAATAATCCGCCAAATCTCCATTGAAAACAAATATTTCAATAAATTTATCGTCCAGTCCGTATTCTTTTTTGAATCTTTCTCTTTTTTGAGTAGGGAGTTCCGGCAATTCCACCTTAATTTCTTCAATTAAACTTTCCGAATTACGAAGAGGAGGCAAGTCGGGTTCTGGAAAATAGCGGTAGTCGTGAGCCTCTTCTTTTATCCGTTGGGAAACGGTTATTCCTTTCATATGATTCCATCCCCTTGTTTCCTGAATAACTTTTTTCCCAGAATCCAATATTTCTGTCTGTCTTTTAATTTCGTAATCAATTCCTTTTTCTACCGCCCGGAAAGAATTTAAATTTTTAATCTCAACCTTTGTGCCCATTTTTTCGCCCCCTTTCAAAGAAATATTTACCTCCACCCTCATTTGCCCCTTTTCCATATCTGCCGTTGAAACTTCAAGATATCTTAAAATTAACTGGAGCTCTTCGGCAAATTCTCTTGCCATTTTGCCCGAAGTAATATCCGGCTTCGTTACCAGTTCCATTAAAGGAATTCCAGCACGGTTAAAATCAACCAAAGAATTTCCTTCCTTATGGATTAACCTGCCCGTATCTTCTTCCAAATGAATTCTGGTAATTCTTATTTTTTCGCCCGAAATCTCCAAAAATCCTTTCTTGCAAAGAGGCATATCATACTGGGAGATCTGATATCCTTTCGGCAGGTCGGGATAAAAGTAATTTTTTCTGTCAAATTTGGAATTCTCCGGAATTTGGCAGTTTAAAGCCAGTCCTGTTTTTATAACTTTCCTGACGGCGTCTTCGTTAATTACGGGAAGGGTTCCGGGATGTCCCATACAAACCGGACAAACATTAACATTCGGCTGTTTTTCGTCGGGATCGTTTTTACAGCCGCAAAACATCTTGGTATTCGTTTTTAATTCGGTATGAATTTCCAAGCCGATTGTTGGTTTTAACATAAAATTTTATTCTATTATTCTTCCGTCTTCTGACGTTTCTTTTTTTATCCCTTTGGACTCGTTTACAATCTCAACGCCTGAACTTGTTCCTATGATGTCGGCTCCCGCCTCTACCATAATTTCTAAATCGGAAAAATTTCTTATTTTACCGGCTGCCTTTACCAATAAGCCGGGTGCCGATTCTTTCATTATCCTGACGTGTTTTGCCTTTTCATCCAGTTCCGAATGGTCCAAGGGATCGTTTATAGTTGCCGTCTTTACGCAAATTGCTCCCGCCTCCTTCACGATTTCGGACGCCCTTTTAATTTCCTCGTCTGTCAGGTAACCGGAACCGATAATCACTTTGGTCGGCATAATTTCGCAAATTTCTTTTAAGTCGTTTAAAACTTCGTCGTATTTCCCGTTTTTAAAATCGTCTATTTTCATTACTACATCTGCCTCATCCGAGCCGTCTTCTTTGGCTTTCTGAACCATTTTTATCCTTTCTTGGTGAGAACTGATGCCTGTCGGTTCATCAATTAAAGTAGTAACTTTAATTCCGCTTCCTACCAGTATTTCTTTTGATAATTTGGCGTGTTCCGGGAAAACGCAAAAGCCCCGGAAACCGTATTTTTTCGTTTCCTCGCCGACTTTTTTAATATCTTCATCTGCTGCTCCTTTTTTAAGATATGTTTGGTCGATTAACTTAGCTATGTTTTCCATATTTTTTAAATCCTATTAATGTATTTTTTAACAATAAGGCGACAGTTAGAGGCCCTATGCCCCCGGGCACCGGAGTTAAAAAAGAAGGTTTATTTTTTAATCTTTTTTTATTTACGTCCCCTACTATTTTCTTATTTTTTAATAAGGTAATTCCCCCGTCAATTAATATAACTTTTTCTTTTATGTATTTTCCTTCAATTTGGTTGGGAACGCCGCAGGCGGTAATGATAATATCGGCTTCTTTAATTTTATTTCTAGGATAGGATTTCTTTTTTAAGAAATAATCTATTTTTATTTTTTTCTTCTTGAAAAAATCCCTTAATTTCCTGCCGAAAATATCGGAATTCACCAAAGCCAAAATTTTCTTATTTTTAATTTTTTTTAGCGCCTCCTTTAAGGCAATTTCAATAGCGGTAATAAACGGCGAGGAGAAAGGGCTGTTTTCTCCGAGCCCATCCACATCTTTTTTGGAAGAAATTTCTTTTATAATTTTATTTGTATTAAATTTTTTGGGAAGAGGTAATTGGACGATAATTCCGGAAATTTCTTTTTCTTTATTAAAATCCCTGATTTTTTTTAATATCTCTTTTTCTTTTTTTAATTTACAACGAATAACCTCTATTCCTGCTTTCTTTGCCGCCCTTTTTTTATTCCTGATGAATAATTCCGAAGCCGGATCGCTGCCAGTTGAAATTACGGCTAATTTCGGCTTTTCCTTATATTTTGTAGTTTTCTTTTTTAAATCGGAAAGAATTTTTTCCGCCTCCTTTTTACCATTGAAAATCTTCATAAATTGGGAATTTCTTTGCTATTTTCTTTACTTCTTTTTTGGTCTGTTTTTTAATTTTTAGGCTTTGAGTATTTTTTATTAAATTGGAAATTAAGAAAGCAACTCCTTTTGATTCTTTCTCTTTCAATCCTCTTGTAGTAAGAGCGGGCGTACCCAATCTTATGCCCGAAGGATTATAAGGAGGCCTTTTGTCAAAGGGAATAGCATTTCGATTAACATAAACTCCAACTTCATCCAAAGTATCCTGTATTTCTTTGGAATCTACTCCAAAAAGAGAAACGTCAAGAAGTATTAAGTGATTATCCGTTCCACCGCTTACTATTCTTATTCCTTCTTTTTTAAATTCCTCTGCCATGGCTTTTGCGTTTTTAACAATCTGCCTTTGGTATTTTTTAAAATTGGGTTTTAGCGCTTCCAGAAAACAAACGGCTTTTGCGGCTATAATTTGTTCCAAGGGACCTCCTTGAGTTCCCGGAAAAACTCCTTGGTCAATTTTCTGAGCCAGGTTTAATTTTCCTTTTTTATCCAATCTATCTTTTATTTTGGATAAAATCAAACCGCCCCGGGGACCCCTTAATGTTTTGTGAGTAGTTGTGGTGACTATATCGCAGTATGGAAAGGGATGAGGATGAACGCCCGCTGCCACCAAACCCGCTATATGGGCGATATCAGCCATTAAATAGGCCTTGACTTCGGCGGCGATTTTCTGGAATTTTTTAAAATCAAGAGTTCTGGAGTAAGAAGTAGTGCTGGCAATAATAATTTTTGGCTTAAACTTCAGGGCTTTTTTTCTTACTTCTTTAAAGTCAATGGTTTCTGTTTTTGGATTTACGCCGTAATAAGCGAAGTTGTAGGTCTTGCCGGAGAAATTTACCGGCGAACCGTGGGTTAAATGACCCCCGGAGGACAAATCAAAGCCCAAAATTTTATCGCCAGGCTTTAAAAGAGCCAAATAAACTGCGGCATTTGCCTGAGAACCTGAATGCGGCTGGACGTTAGCGTGCTCGGCTTTGAAAATTTTCTTGGCTCTTTCAATGGCTAAAATTTCAATCTCGTCAATAAACTTGTTGCCGCTGTAATATCTTCTTTTTGGATATCCCTCGGAATATTTATTACTTAAGGGGGTTCCCATCGCTTTCAAAACCGCCGGGCTGGCGTAATTTTCCGAGGCTATCAAAACCAAACCTTCTTTCTGGCGAATTATTTCTTTTTTTATAAAATTGTAAACTTTTGGGTCTGTTTTTTTTAATTTCATATATTTAAACTTGTTTTTCTCTTTTTTTAGTCGTAATTCTGCCGCCCTGCCACTGGCCCCTGTATAAATTTGATTTTCCCCTAACTTCAAAAAACATAAGATGTAAAACGCGGGCTCCCATTTCCAGTTCAAATTTTTCTTTTCTGAAATTGTAAATACCGGTAGTCAATTCTCCTTTATAACCGGGGGCTGACTGGCCGCCGAAAATATATATACCGGACCTATATAAAGTAGATCGGGGAGAAAAAATTGCCAAAAGATTTTCCGGCAGGTTTATTCTTTCAACTGTTTTCATTAAATAATATGTTTTGGGTTTGAGAATCACTTTCTTTTTTCTTTTTTTATTATGTCTGGCGACTACTTTAATTTTCGGGGTTTCTCTCTCGTTCTCTCCCAAAAAACCCTTACCCGAAACTTCATACAGTTCCCCTATTCTTATATCAAAACCCGCCCCTTCCGGATTTTTCAATTCCCTTTCTGAAAGATTTTCCACTAATTTCTTTTCTTTAACCAGTTTTAAAAGTTCTTTTATTCCCAAAATCATTATTTTAAATTTTTAAGGTTTTTTTCAAATCTTTTTCTTAGGTCTTCTTTCATTTCTTCGTGAAATTTATCCGAATAATTCCTTACCGATCTTTTAATATTACCACAACTTTTTTCCTCGGGGCAAAATCCAATCATCTCGCATTTGGGACCCAGAAAACTGTTTAGCCAGCCGAGATTTTCTTGTTTTAAAACTTTTTTGATTTGAACTATCTCTTTTACGGTATTTCTTCTCATTTCTTCTTCTGCCGTCTGGCATAATCTCAGAGGATAATAACCCGCTAAAAGATTATAAAGGTCGTAATCCTGTAAAATATCAATTTTAACCCCCCGGGGTATTAAAAAAACCGCATCTTTTGGTTTTATTCCAAATTTAATTAAATTATTATAACCTTCAAAAGCTTCCAGGGCTGTTAAAAGATATTTTTTCAGATAATCCGGATTGCTTTTAATTGAAGGAGGAACGGAAAAAACTTCTTCAATTTCTCTTAGCGCTTTCTTTTGAATTTTGCCCTTTTTTATTTGGCCTTTGAATTCTTTGAATTTTTTACCCGCTCTATCAACGCAGAAATAGATTGACTCTATGGTTTGAGGCACGGTTCTGTGCCTTTTCTTCTCCCCCCAAATTCGCCAAGGAATAACAGATAATACTTTAAATCTTAAGGCTCCGTTGTGGTCGCGGAGGATTTCCTGCCTTAAATTCAAGAGATTTGGCCAGTTATTTTTAATTTTTTTCAAAGAAGAAAAAGTCTCCCGGGTTATTTTTTGAAGTTTATTTAATCTCTTCTTTAAATCGGGGGTTATTAAAATGTCTGTTGAAATTATTTTTGTTCCCTCGGGTACTTTTATTTTATTCTTCAACTCCCTGACAATATTTGAATTTTTGGGGTCTTTAAAGATATTGGGGTAAGGATAGAAATTTCTGGGAGCTGCCTGGCGAGTTGCAAAAAGCCAGTTTACTCCCATTTTTTTTGTTTCTTTCTCTATTTTCTTGAGAAGCATTCCTATTTCTTCCGGCATCCAGCCAATCTCTAACTCATACTCTCTTTTTAAAGCAACTACGGACTCTACGGGCAGCTGAATTATTCCGGTGCCGTAAATTCCATACTGCAGGACTTTACTGACTTCGTCTTTGGGAAGATTTTCTGATAAAAAGAAATTATAGTTTTTGATGATTTTCCCCGAAACTTCTTTATATATTTTTCTGGCTTTTTTATTTGAAAAAATCTTCTGGGGGAAAACCACGTCTTTTTCGGTAGTATCTGTTCTTCTGCCGGAAGCCACCAGAGAAGAAGAAAAAACAATCCCAGTTAGAGCAGAGTCCAAAAATTTGCTTGACTCATAAGCCAGGCATAAACCGGGAGTGGTGGCGATTGAAGCGTGTCCCCTTAGAGAAGATTTCTGTAAAATTTTTATTATTTTTTGGTCTATTTTCCCCTCTTTCTTTTGAATATCTTTGAAAAGTTGCTTAATTGACTTTCCTTTGAAAGTCAAAAGAGCGGAAAGAGAAACTATTTCCTGGGGATTTAAAACTCCTGTCTTATCTTTTAGAACAGGAGTAATACCCAGGAATTTAATCTTGAGGTCGCGAGTTAAAATCATCTATTTGAATTCTTTGTTAAATTTGCTCGCTTCAGGAGATTTGGCGTTGGAATAAATATTACCGCTTTGTTTTGTATAAGGAGTCTCAACCGAACCAGAAAGCGTTTCAAAAGTCAGCGAACAAATTCTGGTAATACCTGGATACAAAACCACTGGCATAATTCCCAAGTTTCCCAGTTCCATAGTCGCTCTTCCCTGCCAGCCAGGATCAAATCTGGCAGCGGTCAGATGAACGATAACCCCCAACCTTGCCAAAGAAGACCTACCGTCCAATCTCGCCATTAAATCCGGACTTATTGATATATCCTCTTTTGTAAAAGCCAAAACAAACGCTTTGGGATGCAGAATAAAAGGATCACCGTCCTCTATCTTTATTTCCTCCATTAATTCTTCAAAATCAATATCTCTTTTAAGGTCTAAATATGGATAGGAAGGAGTTTTAAATGTTTTAAAAATGTTTCCCAAATGCAAATCCAACGAACATTGCTTTAGCTGTTTTTCGTAATCTGGTTTGGGGTCTATTTTGATCTTCCCGGCTTCAATATATTTTTTTATATCTTTGTCCGAAAGAATCATATTGATAATATCTATTTTATTATAGAATACTATCCTATTATCTCAATGCCCATATTACGGGCGGTACCCTCGATTATTTTCATTGCCTTTTCAATATCGTCTGTGTTTAAATCCTGCATCTTCTGTTCTGCCACTTTCTTTAACTGGTCTCTGCTGATTTTGGCGATTTTTGTTTTATTTGGCACACCGGAACCCTTTTCAATTCCCGCTATTTTTTTTAACAATTCAGAGGTGGGCGGCTGTTTCAATTCAAAAGTATAAGTTCTGTTTTCGTAAACTTTAATTTCCACCGGAATTTTAAAACCGGCATTGTCTTTTGTGGCATCGTTGAATTTCTGGCAAAACTCTCCGATATTTATTCCGTGCTGGGCCAAAACTGGTCCCACCGGAGGAGCGGGTGTTGCCTGACCTGCCGGAATTTGAAGTTTTACAATTGCTTTTGGTTTTCTTTCCATAGATTACATTTTCTTTATTTGTAACGAATCCAGTTCAATAGGAGTATCCCTACCGAACATGTTTACAAAAACCTTTACCTTTCCCCTTTCCTGATCAACTTCGGAAACTTTCCCTTCAAAATCTTTAAAAGGACCGTCAATAATTTTAATTAATTCGCCCGTTTTAAAATCAACTTTATATTGAGGTTCTTCGGCTCCCATTCTGCTTTTCAAACTTTCAATTTCTTCCAAAGATACAGGCACGGGCGTAGTTCCAGTCCCCACAAAACCGGTAACATTTGGTGTGTTTCTGACAATATACCAGGAGTCGTCCGTAACAACCATTTCCACTAAAACATACCCTGGATAGATTTTTTCTTCGGTTACCTTTCTTTTCCCGTTTTTTATTTTAATCTTTTTTTCCTTCGGAACCAAGACATTGAAAATTTTATCTTCCATGCCTAAACTCTCAATTCTCTGCTTTAAATTTTTGGCGACCGCATCCTCATATCCAGAATAAGTATGGATAACGTACCAATTTCTTTGTTGGGGAATTTGTTGTTTTGGCATATCGTTTTTTTATAATACAAATTTTTCTAATAATCTGGTAAATATCAAATCCAACCCGCCTAAAAAAACAGCGACAGCAACGCAAACCCCGATTACAATCAAGGTATATCTTAAGGTCTGCTGCCTGGTAGGCCAGTTAACTTTTTTCATTTCCAGCCTTACTTCTTTCAGATAACTGGGAATTTTTGATGGAGCGTTTATTATACTCATGGTTTTTAAAAAGCCCCGAGGGGCTTCTATTTAAATATTATCTCAAATAAAAAAATATGTCAAACCCCGTGGTAAAGTCTTAGCCCGCAATCTCCACTGAATTTATATAATAGTTTTCGAGAATTTTTACAACCGATATAATTTCTACGGTTTCCAAAGCTTCGTTTTCCTCGTATAATTTTACAAAAAACCTGAAATTTCCCTCTTCTGTTTTCTCGCTTTTATAAATAAAATAACTTTTAAAATTATCTATTAAAACAAACTTGTCTTTGTTTTTTTGTTCCATTGCTACTTCGGTAAGATATAAGTTCGCCTGAGATTCATTTTTATCCACCCTCGCTTTTATAAAATTTTCCAAAACATCCTGGGCAAATCCCTGCTCCATTATGTCTTGCAAGGAAGATAATTTTTCTTCCGATTCTTCTACTAATTTATTGTACTGCCAAGATAAAAATAGGGCGGCAATAGCCACTATTGCAAAAGCCAAAACAATTGCTTTCCACGCCTCCTTGTTGAAAAGCGAGTTGGAGTTTTGATTTTCCATTTAATTTAATTCCCCATTAGTTCTTTTATCTGTTCCAATAATTTAGAAAGCGCCTCGTACATCGAACCGAGCTGTTTTTCTTTATCATAAGATTTTATAGTACTTGTAGCGGTAGAAGTAGCGCAAGTATCGCAAGCATTACCAGACCAACATTTACCGGATTGAGTACAGCAATCAGCGTCAGAACCAGCAGAACACCAATTTGGACAACATCCATCAGTTGTTACACCACAGGCCTGACCGGCGATACAGCCCGGATTATAGTTAGAATCGTAACAACCATAACCTGAGGGCGTTTTTAACCAATATTTACCGGCATTTAAACAACAATCGGCATCAGAACCAGCAGAACATCCAGAGGGACAATAACCGTCGATATATTCACTACAGGTTGGAGTTTCTCCAACAATTTTAAAGTAACCATCGCTTTGGTCTATGATGAATTCGGTTCCCCATGCAAAAACCACCATCTTATATTTTTCATAATTAAGATAAGAGGCGCTTTGGGGAATGGTCCAGTTGTAGTAACCTTGGCTGGCAGATATGTCCCTAGCAATTAAAACAGACTTAAAATATGAGTTAGACTCATACATATAAAGCGTAATATTTACCCTGTCTATTCCTGATGAATCCCATCTAATAGGATATGTTTGTCCTTTGTACCATGTTTCTCCTCCGTTGGGAGATATGACGGCGAGGGAAGATTCTTGAGACTCAACGATGGTAAAGTAGTCGTCGCTCATATCCTCAGTATGGCCTGGGCCATATGCGTCTCCTTGCGGGAAATATCCCACTTTAATTTTATACTGCCCTGGTGGCAATGAAGGATCATCAGGAACTATTGCACTATAGCTTCCAGTATTAGGGGCACTTCCTATAAGGGACACTGCGACTTTATCTCCTGGAGAATATCCTTCTGGATACAAACTAATAGAAATTCTGTCCTGTGCTCCTTCTGGCAAGTTAACGCTTTTCCATTGTACGGTGTATGAATTCCCAACAACCCAATTCTCTCCTCCGTTGGGAGATATGACGGTAATGGACTTCTCTTCCTCTGTAATACAGGCACCATCAACGCAGTTTTTAGGGCATTTATAAATTTCCGATTTAATCTGATTTCCTTCACAATAATATTCCCTTACCGCGAAACACTCAACCGAGACGGGCAATAAACCCGTACACTGTTCACAGCTGTCTGTTGCCTCCTCACATTCTCCTCCTAAAAAGCATCTTTTTACTGTTCCTTTCTCATAATAATCTTTACCTCCGTCTGAATCAGTACAGGTTGAATTATCAATAATACTAAAATAATCATCGCTGGAATCTACGCCTTTTTCTGGTTCTGCTGAATTCCAAATGGATATTTTATATTTTGAACCAGGAACCTGAGTTGTGGGAATTTCCCATTTATATTCTCCGACATCGGCCGGGACATGGTATGCTAAATGCCAACCAATATTTCCACTCTCCAATTCAATGTCAACTTTTTCTATAGCTTCACTTTTCCATTTTACAGAGTACGTTTTTCCCACTTCCCATTTCTCTCCTCCGTTGGGAGATATGACGGTAACAGTTTTACAAACGCCATCGTAATCTTTTGAAACTTTTGCCATTTTTCTGAAACAATCATTGGAGTAAGTTTTACCGTCGCAGCCGCACTCTGGCACATATGATTCATAACAAACCTTGGGAATATTTTCGCAAACCCCTATGCCATCTGAACAATTTTCAAATTCGCAAAATTGATTTTCCGAACAATCACCGTCTGTATTGCATTTGGTTTCTCGTTTCTCACAAACATCCATACTGTAATGCTGGCCGTATTTCACCCCAACATCCTGGGCACAATTGCCGGTCCAGCAATCTGTATCAAGATCGCAATCCCCTTCCCCGGCAAAACATCTACAATTCTCAGAGCAATAATTCCAATCCCAACGGGAATTGGTATGACAGTTAAAAAACGGCTCAGGGTTTATCCATAAATCAACTTTACCGACAGCCGGTATTTCCTCGCCGTTGCTTATATTGGCGGAAATTAACGATGGTTCTATTTTTAGATTAATAGATTCTGCATAGGTATTCTCCCGGTAAAAACTTGTTGTGAGTAAAAGTTTTTTATATGAATCTTCTCCAATGATATAATTTATGTTTTTGAACTCAACTAAACCGGAATTAGGATCTGATTCTGATGTAGCAAGAATGGTTCCCGCTGTATTTCTTAACCGCATATTTTCCAATCCTGTCTTCAAACCGTATGGTTTAGTTGATATGCCTATTGCCAAATCAGATAATAAAACACTCTTCATTGAATAAGGATGTAATGTAATATATATTAAGGTGGTATTTGTATTTGTTATCATATAAGGGGTGTTAGGTGGATAAACCTCTCCTTCAAAAGCAATATAACCCGGAACAATGTCCATTACCGCGCCTTTTGCTGAACCGCTAACCTCTATAGAAGAATTAGAGTTAATTCCAGTAGCATCCACATCACTTCCTTTAATTTCCATAAAAATACTGGTAGTGGTCGCTTCCAGGGGTATATCGGATCGAACTGTTAAGTTTTTAGAGGTACCTTTTGGGATAATCCAGTTCAAATTACTAAAATCAACGCACCCAGTATAGGCATTTTGAAAGGAATTTTCACCAATTTGTGTATCTCCCTCAAAAAGTTTTAAAGTAGAAACTGTTGCCATATTAGTAGCGGGTGTATCGGATCCGTTTTTTGACTCAAAAATACAGGCTTTTATATAATTTATCTCAATATCCTCAACCGAACTGGCAGAAAATTTAGCTATAAGAAAATTATTTTCAGTGCTTTCTTTAACTAAATATTGGGAGTCAGGTGAATCAGGGCTTAAAGATAAGTTTAAAAACCCTAAACTCATATCAGTTTGCCTTTCCTCGCAAATATCCATAGAATAATACTGACCGTATTTCAAGCCAACATTTTGGGCGCAATAGCCGGTATTGCATTCTATATCAGAATCACAGTCCCCTTCTCCGGCATTACATTTGCAATTAGTGGAGCAATAACTCCAGTCCCAAAGGGGTTTGGTGTGACAGTTGGTTTCAGAAATTGTCTCGGAAGCACCTGCTCCAAATATAATTACCGAAATAATTAAAAAAACGCTTGTTGTGAGAATTTTTCTTGAGTTCATATTTTTATTGTTATTTATTATCTTTAAAAAAAGGCCTTATATTATTTTAGGCCTGTTAAAAAAAAGGTCAAGAGGAAATGTGGATAACTTATATATCCAGGTTCTTTACTTTTTTGGCGTGAGTTTGAATGAATTTTTTCCGGGGCAATACTTCGTCTCCCATTAAGGTATCAAAAATCTTATCTGCCTCCCTAGCGTCGTCAATGGTTACTTTTAATAAGGTCCTTTTCTGAGGATCCATAGTGGTTTCCCATAACTGGCCGGCGTTCATTTCTCCAAGACCTTTATATCTCTGAATGGATGAAACTATCGCTTTTTCCTTTTTTAATTTATCTAAAATCTTATTTTTCTCTTCTTCCGTAAAGGCATAGTTTATTTTTTTTCTGCTTTGAATTTCATAAAGCGGAGGCTGGGCAATATAAAGATATCCTGCTTCAATTACGGGCTTGAAATAACGGTAAAAAAGAGTTAAAAGCAAGGTTCTTATATGGGCGCCGTCAACATCAGCATCCGTCATAATTACAATTCGGTGATACCTTAATTTTTCCAAATTAAAATCTTCGGCAACAGCCGTGCCGAGGGCGATAATTAAGGATTTTATTTCTTTGGAACTTAAAATTTTATCAAGGCGAGCTCTTTCCACATTTAAAATTTTACCTCGGAGGGGCAAAATTGCCTGAAATTCTCTGTTTCTTGCCTGCTTCCCCGAGCCTCCAGCCGATGCTCCTTCTACAATAAAAAGCTCTGAATCTTCCGCTTTTCTGGAAGTACAATCGGCCAATTTACCGGGAAGAGTCAATCCTTCCAAGGCTCCCCTTCTCAAAACGGTTTCTCTGGCAACTTTTGCCGCCTTTCTGGCTTTGGAAGATAAAATGCATTTTTCTATAACAGCTCTGGCGTCTTGGGGATTTCTTTCCAAAAAATCAAGCAAACTCTCTGAGATTACGGCTTCTACCGCCGTTTTTGCCTCGGGATTGCCCAGTTTTGCCTTTGTTTGCCCTTCAAACTGCGGTTCTTTTATTTTAACCGAAACCACGCCGGTAAATCCCTCTCTTACATCTTCGCCGTTTAAATTATCATCGTCTTCTTTTAAAAGGCCGTTCTTTTTGGCGTAATCGTTGAAAGTCCTGGTAAGGGCTGTCCTAAATCCGGTTAAGTGGCTTCCTCCTTCTCCGGTATAGATATTATTGGCAAAACTTTCTTCAAAGCATTCGTATTCTTCCGTGTATTGAAAGGCCGCTTCAACTAAAATTCCGTTTTTTTCTGAAACTGCATGAAAAATATTCGGGTGGCGAACGGTTACGCCCCGTGTTAAATACTTTACATAAGAAGATAAGCCCCCTTCAAAATAAAAAGCGTATGATTTTTCAGGTTTCTCTCTTTGATCTATTACTTTAATTTTTGCTTTCGGGGTTAAATAAGCCTGCTGGCGAAGATGCTTTAAAATTCTTCTTAGGTCAAATTTTATTTCTTTGAAAATGTCTGAATCGGGTTCAAAAATAACAGTTGTTCCTGTTTGTTTACAGCCGCCGATTTTTTTAACCTTTGTCTTTGCTTTTCCCTTAATATATTCTTGAGAATACCTAACTCCGCCGCGGCAAACTTCGGCTTTCAAATAATTTGAAAGAGCGCAAACCACTGAAACCCCTACTCCATGAAGTCCTCCGGAAACTTGGTATGCTTTACCGCCAAATTTTGCACCAGCGTGCAAGGTGGTCATTACTGTTTCCAGGGCTGATTTTTTTGTCTGAGGGTGTTTATCAACAGGAATCCCTCTACCGTCATCAGTAGTTTTTACCTTATTTCCCGGCAAAATAAAAACTTCTATGTTTTTACAATAACCTGCCATTGCTTCATCCAGGCTGTTGTCCACGCATTCCCAAATTAAATGATGAAGTCCATCAGGACCAGTAGAACCAATATACATTGCCGGTCTTTTTCTAACCGGATCCAACCCTTCCAACACATAAATATCCTTGGCATCATAACTTGAGTCTATTTTTCCTTTTTTTTGTTTTTTGGAAATTTTGGGCATATTATTTTCTAACTTGCCACTCCGGATTTTTTTCCAAAGTTTTAATTATTTTATCTTGTAAATTGTCTATTTCTTTTGCGTTTAAAGTTTTATCTTCTGCCTGATAGATTAAGTGGAAAGCCAGATTTTTTTTCCCCTCGGGAATTTCTCCTCCTTCATAAATATCAAAAAGGTCAACGTCTCTTATTAAAGCTCCGCCGGCAGCGTTAATTTTGTTTAAAACTTCAACTACTTTTATTTTTCTCGGGACTAAAACCGCTATGTCTCTTATGGCAGAGGGAAATCGGGAAATTGGCCTATATTCGTGCTCTTCTGAAACGAATTCAGAAAGTTTATCAAAGTTTATATCAAATAAGACAATTTTGTGAGAAATATCAAAAACATCTGTAACCTTCGGAGATACTTCGCCTAAAAATCCTATTTTTTGACTGTCAATTTTAATTTCAGCGCATTTCTTGGAGTGCCAGAAAGAAGCGTCTGTTTCGTTAAAATTTATTTTGAAATCATCGTAAAAAATATTACCAATCCCCAATTTCATTAAAAGCAAATCAATTATGCCTTTTGCGTGATAGAAAGCGTCCCCTGTAATTATCCCTGCCAGCCTTCTTTCTTCTTTATATTTTGGCAAATTTACAAAAACTTTACCCAACTCGAAAATTTTAATTTCTTTGAAGTTTTTTTGGTTTTTTTGAACAGTTTTCAGTAAATTTACCGCCAAACTCGGTCTTAGGTATTTTTGCTCTTCGCTTAAGGGATTCTCTACTTCAATTAAATTATTCTTTTTAAATCCTAAATTTTTAAGGTTTTTTTCGGAAATAAAAGAATAATTATGGACTTCAGTAAAACCCGCCTCCTTTAATATATTTTTGGTAATATCTTCCCAAAAGATATTTAAGTTTTTCTCTGGAGGAATCAAAGAAGAAACAGGAAACTCGGGCTCTATTTTCTGGTAGCCGTAAATTCTGCCTATTTCTTCAACTAAATCCTCGCTTATGGAAATATCCAGCCGGAAAGTGGGAATTTCCGCTTCCAAGATATTTTTGCCTATTTCCTTTACTTTAAATTCCAGCCCTTTCAAAATATCTGCCGCTTCTTTTTTGGAAATTTCTATCCCTAGTAAGCTTTTTAAATAATTTAAATCCAATCTTACTTTTTTTGGAAAAACTTTTTTAGGATAAACATCGATTAATCCTTTGGCTGTTTTGCCGGCAGCTATATTCTGGATTAAATAAGCTGCTCTCTTTGCGGCAAATTCAGTTAAGTTTGGGTCAAGACCATGCTCAAATCTTATAGAAGCGTCTGTTTTTAAATTTAATTTTCTGGAACTCTTTCTAATGATTCTGCTGTTGAAGTTTGCCGATTCCAAAATTACCGTTTTGGTCTTTCTGTCAATTTCCGGCGTTTTCCCCCCTTTCACGCCGGCAATGGCTATTGGTTTTTCGTAATCTGCAATTAATAAAATACCTGAGTCCAAATCAAATTTTTGCTCGTCCAAAGTGGTTATTTTCTCACCTTTTTTGGCAAACCTGACAATGATTTTTTTGTTTGCGATTTTTTCTCCGTCGAAAGCATGCAGGGGCTGGCCCGTTTCCAGCATCACGTAGTTTGTAATATCAACGATATTATTTATGGGCCTTAATCCGCAAGAGTTTAATCTGTCTTTAATCCATTGCGGGGAAGAACCGACTTTTACATTATTTATCACTTTGGCGGTATAACGCGGGCAGGCCGACTTATCCTTTATTTCCACTGAAATAAAATCTCTTGCTTTTTCTTTTTTTTCTTCTTTTGGATTAAAAACGGGGTAATTTAATTTTGATTTTGTTATAGCCGCTATTTCCCTGGCAATTCCCAGGTGAGAAAAACAGTCTGGCGCCCTGTTTGGCCTGATATCAATATCTAAAACAAAATCCTTGCCTGTTTTTTTAATTTCTTCCACTTCGGCAAAATGCAATGTCAAAATTTCCGCCAGTTTTTCAGGCTTTGGTATATTTTTAACGTAATACTTTAACCAGTTGTATGAAATTTTCATAATATTTTAAGGGTTAATAACCGCAATACAATAAGATAGATTATCATCTGTACAATCAACATTTTCTGCCGGAAGAAATTCGGTAGGAAAATATCCATCATAATCATTAATTAAAACAGGATTATATCTTTCCAATTCAACTCTTAAAACCATTTGTTGTGAATTGTCTCTTTTGTCGGAACAGTAGGAATACGGATGGTTAGAATATGAATTAGGAGGCAAAGTTGTACCCAATTCTGACTCAAGTGCTCCCCAAATATCATCAATATGGTTTTCATCGTTACATAAATAAGGATCAGGTATGCCCGGATAATAACCATTTGATACGTAATAAACATCCAGCGCCTTCTTTACTGAGATTAACTCTTCGATTCTTTTTGCGTCTCTTGCTTTGGCTTTTGCATCGTCTATTGCCACCAAAACAATAGTTGCCAGAAGACCAATAATTGAAATTACCACCAAAAGTTCAATTAAAGTAAAACCTCTTTTTAACGACATTTTTATATTTTTTTTATATCCTTTTTCTGGTTTTTTATTAAAAAATAAATTGAAATGTAAAAAATAAAAGCGCAAAATATCTGTCCCCTGCTCAAAAATCCGATATAGGGTTCGTCCGGAGAGGAATGTCTTAAAAAGTTAATGAAAAATCTTTCAATAGAGAATAAAATCAAAAAAGCCAAAAAAACAGAGCCTTCAAAATTAATTAATTTAATTTTGTTTTTTATTTTTCCCAAGTTCAGTAAAATCAAAAATATAAAAAGGTTTCCTATTAAAAGGTAAAGTTGGGTAGGATGAAGGGGGACTTCTCCATAAATAAAACCTGCCGGGCTGTCGGGATTATAAATAACCCCCCAGGGAAGTTTTGTCGGCTTCCCGAAACAACAACCGTTCAAAAAACAGCCAACTCTTTGAACCGCAAATCCCAAAGCAATAAAAGGAGATATAATGTCTGCAACCTTTCCAAATCTCAAGTTTTTATTCCGCCAAGCATAGATTAAAATCAGAAAAAAAGGAACAATAATCGCCCCGTAACTTGTCAATCCTCCGCGCCAAAAGGCAAAAATCTCAATAAATTTATCTAAAAACGTCGGGTGATAAGTTAAAAATTCAGGGTGAAGCAAAACATGAATAGAATGTGATCCAAAAAGTCCACCCAAAAAAATAAAAACTGATAAATTAAAAATGTGTTTTATTTCTATCCCTTCTTTTTTCGCTTTTAAGCCGAAAAGGACAGTAGCAAGTAAAAAAGCGAAAACCATTATGGTTTCATGAAGGTTAATTTGGAATCCTTCTATGGTAGCTATTGGATGAATCTGCCAGTTAATCATTTTTAGGAGTTTTTCTGAAAATTATTCTATATTCTAAATTAAAGGGTCTTTTTATATATAATTATAGTATATTTTTTACCTAAAAACAATGTGGAAAACCCACCCAAAAGGGTGGGTGTTTTTGTTGTTTTCTTTATTTTTCAAACATTACTCCGTATAACTCACTTCAAGGTAAGGATTACAGTAAGAACAGCCCGCAGGATGAATTGTACCACAGGAACTAAGGGATGTATTCTGGGCGTAGTAACAGGCGAAGTTTGTTGAAAATTCGCCGTTTAGGTCATTGCCCCACCACCTAAGATAGAGATTCTGGCCAGGAGTTACTTGATTTGGAGGTATACTAATACAATACCAACCTCTCTCATTTGGAATAGTTGCCTGACCTATACTATAAGGCGGTATACTTATTGAAGGGGAAGTACCGCAGGCAGAAAATTCTATCTTTTCTATGTAGTTTTCCACTGCTGTGGTGCCTGTATTATATCTGTAAGAACATACTTTAGCTTCTGTGATACTGGTTAAAAAAGGAATGGATGATGATGATAGATTAAAGGTCATTTCTCCTTCGTATTCATAGTAATCATCACCGTAGTCTATTACAGCGCACCAAGAACCAGGAGTGTTGCAATTACGGCCAAAAGGATATTCATAGTGAACTGTTGAAGCACAAATGAATTCTGTTTGCTCCTCTGGCTGAGAAATAGAAAAGTAATTATTGCTAAAGTCTTCTGAGATAACTGAGTCTATCGCTCCTTCAACTCTTATCTTGTAATCGCTACCTTCTACTATGTCGTTGGGAACAAGCCAGGAATAGAATCCATTATTTGAGAGACCGGAACCTATTGCTCTTTCGTAAAGGCCCCCTTTATATAAATCAATTTCTATCAACGGAAGATCTCCCACCGTGTCCCAAGTAATATCATAAGTACTTCCTTTTTTCCATATTTCTCCTCCATTGGGAGAAGTAACGGTAACGGAAGAAAGAGCACCAGAATAGACAACTTCCAAATAAGGAGTGCAGGAAAAACACCAAGAAAGCTTTTCATCATAATTACATTCTGCCAAGTTTTGCATACCATAATAACAGGCATAAGGGGTGTGAGTATTGTTTAAATCGTTGCCCCACCATCTTAGGTAGAAGTCTTCTCCAAGAGGTAAACTGTCTGTATCAATATCTATACAGTGCCAGCCAACTGTATTTGGTATATTGGCTGAACCTATAAGCGCTGGCTCTAGTGGAGGCCCACTAACAAAGGGGGCCTTGTCGCAAGAAGAAGAATCTGTTTTTTCTATGTAGTTTGTAACTTGAGATGTTTGGTTGATTCTATAAGAACAGACCTTGGCCGAATTTATCGTAATGTTTGAAGAAAAGGAAAATAAATCAAAAACCAGTTCAATCTCTCTATCTTCATAATATGAACTTGAACCACATCCTCCGCTATAATAATAATTAATGGCCGGACAAAAACCTTGGACATTTTCACACTGGCCAGGAAATCTTGTATTTTCATAGTAAATAGTCGAGGCGCAGATTCTCTGACGATTCGGCGTAGTAAAAGTTAATTCGCTACCGTTGCTAGGAAAACCTGTACTATTTTGGGCCAATGCTCTAAAATAATAAGTTGTCCCTGGTGATAAATTATCAATAACAGCCGAAAAAGAACCTGTAGAAATCATTTCTTGATAAGAAGAAATATTCCCAAAAGAAGGACTATCTCCCCATTCGAACCAAGTCTCGCAAGACAAATCGCCACCCATATCAAGAAGATTTCCATTCAACTGGGCAGTATCAGCAGAAACATTAGATGCTTCAATAGAAGAAACAGAAGGAGAATATAATAATAAGGCTGAAATCTCGGTTGCCTTCCCGTCTTCAATAACCACTTCTGCCAGATAATCTTGAAAACCTGTTTTGGTAATTTTAATTTCTCTATTTCCTGAATTTAAATTAACCTTTAAAGGGGTCTGGCCACGATAAAAATAATTTTCCGTGTCTTGATCAACTATAAAAACGCTTGCATCCGCTGGCGAAGAATTAATAAATAATGTTCCCGCCCCGGCTATCGCGGTTCCGCACCCCTCATATATATTAAGATCAGAGTCATCGCAATCTTCAATTTCAAGATCACAGGTGGGACAATTTTCTGGTCTTGGACCTGTCCCCCAAAAACAATATCCATCGCTATCATTATCTGTACAAATTACTTCTTGAGCGCTGGGCGGAATTGGATTTTCAATAGCATAAACCATAAATGAATCTATGCCGCATTCTCCGGCAAATATCCTAAAATAACCGTCCTCCGCATAATAAGGACTCCAACTGTTTTTGCAAATCCAATAATCTCTGCCATCATATGTCCCATAACCAACTATTACTACCACATGCATACCAATAATTTCTCCGTAGGCATGATAATATATTCCCCCTTCATACGAAAAGAAATCTGAAAATATTCCAAACATAGTTATTAAGGGACCCTTGGTTCTTAAAGATTCCTTTATCTCTTCTATTGTTAACGAAGCGATATTTTGAATATCGCCTATCCTCCACCTATCTTCAACCCAATTAATACATTTGTTTGCACAATTGTTATCTGTTGCTGTATAAGGAAAGCATTCTTCTTTGCAAACGCCCTCGGATTGCCCATATTCTATCAAGGCTGGGGCTTGATCAGGCCAAATACCTGAACAACCCGTCCCTGCAAAACAAGAAACTAAATCCTGTTCTGATAAATCTATATCTAAATCGGGATTATTATAATAAGTATTTATTTCCCCTTCGAAAGCTCCGATCGTCCCGAATGCCCAACAACTTCCGCAAGCGGCTTGGTCTTTAACTGGAGTGACATAATCAGTTCCGTGTTGGTCTCTCCAGTCAAAAAAGGCGGGCTGGTCGGTAATTATTGTTGAAGTTGAAGAAGTTCCAGTTAAACCTACAAAAGTAGAACGAAGTTTCGTTCTTTCTTTTTCAGAAGATGGTAATTTTACCCCACAAAGTTTTTCTTTGTATTCATCGTCTTTAATAAATATTGTGTTGTAGCCTGCTACCCAGGTCTGTCCTTTCTCTTTAATAGTGTTTCTAACTTCTGAAATTTCGAATTCTAATTCAGCTAACCTTGCAGGAGATAATTCTTCTAATTCATCTTTTAATTCCTTTATTTGGCTTTCTTTGTGTTCCGGGTTTAATCTTTTTTCTCCGGATATAAAAGAAGGCATGTTTTCTAATCCCTTTTTTATTTCTTCTATTTCTGAAGTTATTATATTGTCTACTGAAGAAATTTCTGTTTTTGGTGAAAAAATAGAAACAAACTTGGGAATTAAAGTTTCTTGGAAGGTAAATACAAAAGAACCTAATACAATAACAATGGCTATTATTATTTTAAAATTCTTGCCACTTAAATTGTTCATAATATTAAATATATTATTACTAAATTTTAACTCCACCAAATAAGAAAACAATATAAAGTTGTGGATAACTGAAGGGTCGGTCTCGCGGCCACCCAATCTTTTTTAAAATTGGTTTAAAAACCTCAAGTCACCCAAACGAAATAATCTTATATCATTTATTTTATATTTCATCATCGCCAGCCGTTCCAAACCAAAGCCAAACGCCCAACCTTGCCACATTTTGGGATTTAAGCCGGCTGCTTTAAAAACATTCGGATGAACCATGCCGGCTCCCGCCACTTCAATCCAGCCGCTTTCTTTACAAACCAAACATCCCCTACCCCCGCAAACCAAACAAGTTATGGAAATGTCAAAAGATGGTTCGGTAAAAGGGAAGAAATCCGGCCTTAAGCGGAATCCGACATTTTTTTCAAAAAACCTTCGGAAAAATTCAGAAACTATCGCCTTCAGATTGGCTACTGAAATTTCCTTATCAACCATTAGCCCTTCCACTTGATAAAGTTGGAACTCGTGGGAAGGATCTGTCGCTTCGTGCCGAAAAACATTTCCCGGAATTATAATTCTCAAAGGAGGTTGATTTTTTTCCATATAACGGACCTGGACCGGGCTGGTATGGGTTCTTAATAAAAGTCCGTTTTTCAGATAAAAAGTATCCCAGACATCCCTTGCCGGATGGTCTTTGGGAATATTTAAAGCGTCGAAGTTATACCATTCGTTTTCAACCTCCGGCCCTTCAACTACCGAAAAGCCCATTGCCTGAAATATTTCTTCTGTTTTTCTTTTGACCAAAGTTAAAGGATTCAAATGTCCCAAAGCGGGCTTTTTGCCGGGAGCGGTAATATCAATCCATTCTTTCTCTTCTGAAATTTTTCTGAATTCATCTTTTAGGTTAGTTGTTTTTTGGTCAAATTTTATCCTTAAAAAATTTTTAAGCTCGTTTGCTTCTTTTCCTATTTTTACCCTTTGGCTTTTTGGTATTTCTTCCAAAGACCTTAAGGTTTGAGTAATTCTTCCTTTTTTACCCAAGTATTTTTTAAAAGTATCATTTAATTCTTTAAGGTCTTTTGCTTTTTCTATTTCTTTTAGGGCTTGGATTTTAATTGATTTTAAATTAAACTGTAGCATATTTTTAATTTATTTTATCTTAAAAGAAAATAAAATACAAATTAAAATCAGGGAATAATTCTATAAATGAAATTGGCCCGCAAGTTAAAAACTCAAGGGCCTTTTATTGTGTTTCAAATATTCCATTATTTCATCAAGTTTTGCCTGACTTATATAACCTATCTCACGATAATAATTAAGAATTTCGGAAACCTTGAAGATAGCAGCGCAATTATATCCCCTTTCTCTTAATTCCTCCAACCCTCCTTGCTCGCGGTCTATTAAATAAAGAACGCCAGTAATATTTATTCCGTTTCTTTCACAGGCCGAAATCGTTTCTTCGGCTGAATAGCCGAATGTGACCAAATCGTCAACGATTAATACCTTTTGGCCAGGAGAATATTTTCCTTCCGCAAATGAATCAATTCTGCGTGTTTCTCCAGATATTATTTTGGAAAATCTCAATAAAGGTATGCTAAAAATCCGAGAAATTGTCCTGGCAAAAGGTTCGCCGGCCCGAGGAATGCCCGCTACCGAATCAATCCCAAGGGGTACTTGAGGTAATTTTCTTCCTAGTTGTGGAAAAAGAAAAAAGCAAAACTCCAAACCTAAGGCTTCAATTTGCCCCACGGTCAAATTTCCCCCATTTTCCGGACCCCGAAGTGATATCTTAAAAGGAGACAAGGGAAAGTTAGGATTTTCCTGATGAAACTTCAAAGAGTAATAATCACCAATTTTAAAAGCACCTGCTTCCCAAATTATATCAAATAAAAACTTCTGATTTTTTGTTAAGATTCTTGGAGTTCCAGCGAAAGACACATTAAATATCATTTTTTCACCTCCTTCCGTTTGTCTTGAAAAGGTACTCTATCCTCCCAAAAAATAAGGAGGATACCCTCTTTCTTTCTGGCGCGGGTGATGGGATTTGAACCCACGTTCTCCTCCGTGACAGGGAGGCGCTTTTAACCGGACTAAGCTACACCCGCATACAAGATGAAACCGCGTGAGCGCCTGCGGCGCTTCCAGGATTTCATGTGCCGACGGCAGGATTTGAACCTGCGACCTTGGCCTTATGAAGACCCCGCTCTAACCACTGAGCTACGCCGGCATTTTTATGTTGCGGGGGCGGGAATTGCACCCGCGTCTCGAGGTTATGGGCCTCGCAAGATACTACTTCTCCACCCCGCTCGAGGAGCTTTCTTAAGGGCTACATAAATACAATTTTATCTTAATTTCAAAATTTGGTCAATAATTTCGCCTAAAACGCTTCCAAGTCCCTGAAGGCTTTTTCGTAAAATTCCATAATTCGCTTGGCTTCATCCAGTGTTAATTTAAAATCAGGGTCGTGAACAATATTATTACGAGATTGGTGGGCCTCTCGAAGTTCATCTAGGTTGGGGAGAGTAGCTGAAGTTATTTTGTTTAATCTTTCCCCTAAAGTTTCGCCTCCGTATCCCATTCTTTTTAATGTTTTGTCCATCATATTATCTGCTTCAATTACTGCTAATTTATATTCTGATTCCAAGCCGGCATCTAGTCTATTTTTAATTTTATTCCAAACTCTAACTATTTTTTTGACTCCGAAAGGACGATAAGTTAGAAATTCGCTAGCATCATAAAGGATTTTATGTCTTAACCACGACGCTTTAAAAAGAAAAAAAATAATTGAGACTACAAGAATTAAAGAAAAAAATAAAAAAACATTTCTTAAAACCGAAAACCAAGCAAAGGCCTGAGGTAAATTTATAAATGCCAAAAAATCGTTCATAATATATTTTTTATTAAATATATTTTACATTTTTTCAAAAAATTCCGCTATATCCAAAATTTTATTTTCCTGAAAAGGTTTTCCGATTATCTGAAGACCAACGGGTAAGTTCCCAACCTTTCCTGCCGGCAGAGAAAGAGCCGGTAGTCCCACTAAATTAATAGAAACCGTGTAAGCGTCAACCAGATACATTGAAAGAGGGTCTTCTATTTTTTCGCCGATTTTAAAGGGTAGAAAAGGAGAAACTGGAGACATTAAAACATCCACTTTCTGAAACGCTTTTTCAAAATCTTTCCTCACTAAAGTTCTGATTTTTTGGGCTTTCAAATAATAAGCGTCGTAGTAACCGGCTGACAAAGCATAAGTTCCCAGCATTATTCTTCTCTTCACCTCGGAACCAAAACCTTTCTCTCGGCTTTTTAAGTAAACTTCCAATAAATTATCCGTCTTTTGTTCTGAAAACCCGTATTTTATTCCATCATATCTTGCCAAATTAGCGGAGGCCTCTGAAGGATTAATAAGGTAATAAGCGGGCAAAGCATAATCGGTGGAAGGCAGGCTAATTTCTTCTATTTTTGCTCCCATTTGCTCATATTTTTTAACAGCATTTCTGACAACTTTTTCTATTTCAGGGTCCAAACCTGAAACGAAGTATTCTTTGGGAAGACCTATTTTTAAATTTTTAATTGATTTAATTCTTATTTTCTCAAAAATATTGTTTTCTACGCTAGTTGAATCCATTTTATCCTTACCTTTTATGGCGTTGAAAACAATTCGACAATCCCCCACTGTTTTTGTAATGGGCCCTATCTGGTCTAAAGAAGAAGCAAAGGCAATAAGACCATAACGGGAAACAGCACCGTAAGTGGGTTTCAAACCCACTACTCCACAGAAGGAAGCTGGTAAACGAACAGAACCGCCCGTGTCCGACCCTATTGAATAAACCGCCATATTGGCGGCGACAGCGGCAGCCGGACCGCCGGAAGATCCTCCCGGAACTCTTGTTAAATCATTCGGATTGCGGGTCGGGAAAAAACCTGAATTTTCGGTTGAAGACCCCATGGCGAACTCGTCCATATTTGTTTTTCCCAAAATTACGGCAAGATTTTCTTTTAGTTTTTTAACAATGGTGGCATCATAAGGAGCCGTATAATTTTCCAGAATTTTCGAACCAGCAGTGCATTTTAGTCCTTTTACCAAAATGTTGTCTTTTATAGTACAGGGCATGCCGGCCAAAGTATTGTTTTCTTTTTTCTCTGAAAGGAAATTTTCTATTTTTTTAAAATCGGCCGAGTTTAATTTTTCGTCAATTGAAATAAAAGCAGAAATTTTTTTGTCTTCTGCTTTTATTTTTTCCAAATATGCTTTAGCTAATTCCAACACCGAAAATTCTTTTTTTCTCAAACCTTCTTGAGCTTTAGAAATTGTAAAGTTTTCCAATTCCATAAATTTTTTTTCCTATTGACAAACTATCTGGCTTTTATAATATAGGTTAATGACCCTGCCCTTTGGGTAAATTATGGGTCAAGGAGGTGCACCTTGAGTGGTGCATTGTACGCACACACCTTGGGAGGGTCCGGCGGGTAGCCACCTCCACGGAGGCTTTCCCGTAGGTCCCACCAGCAGTTCCTTTTAGTGAGATCCTTCCTTGGGATAACTACTCACCGAGGAGGTATCTCCCATGATCATGCGCCCCTAATCTTCGCCACCTGACAGGGGCGTTTTCTTTTATAAAACTGATTTTACTTTTATATAACCTTTTTCGGAATCCGGCGCCAAATCTACTAATTCTTTTTTGTGTTCTGATTTTCCCGAAACTTTTTCGTCTTTTCTCATTACGTTTTCAACTTTTACCGAGTGGCTGGTCGGCTCAATTTTTGAAACGTCAATTTTTTTTATCTTTTCAAAATAGTCCAGAATTGAAGAAAGTTCTTTTTGCATTTCATTTATTTCTTTCTCGCTCAAGCCGAGCCGGGCCAATTCCGCTATATGTTTTACATTTTCTTTTGAAATCATTTTATTTTGGAGGTTCTAAATAATCTGTTTCAACTAAAACTTCTTTTAATTCGTCCAAATTTTCCAAAACCATTCCCGCTCCCCTGACCATAGCGGTCATGGGGTCTTCAATAATTTTAGTTGGCATTTTTGTTTCTTTCTGGATTAAAGTATCCAGCCCTCTCAAAAGCGCTCCGCCGCCCGCCAACTGAATGCCAGAAGCCATAATATCAGCCAGTAATTCAGGGGGGGTTTCTTCTATGGCCGTTTTAACTTCGGTAACGATTTGTTTTACTGATCTATCCAATGCTTTTCTAATGTCTTCATCTGAAACTGAAATTTCCTCCGGTAAACCGGTAACTAAATTTCTGCCGCGCATCGGCATTTCTTTTTTTTCTTTCATAGAATAGGCAGAACCGATTCCGATTTTTATCCTCTCTGCCGTTCTCTCGCCGATTAATAATCTGTATTCATCCTGGGCAAATTGAATTATATCTTCATTTAATTTATCTCCTGCTATCCTTAAACTTTTGGATAAAACTATTCCCCCCAAAGATATTATCGCTATTTCAGATGTTCCCCCGCCAATATCAATAATAAAATTACCTCCGGCTTCCTGAATAGGAAGTCTGGCGCCAATGGCAGCTGCCATTGGTTCTTCAATCAAAAAAACCTGCCTTGCGCCCGCTTCTTTGGCTGCATCGCAAACCGCTTTCTTTTCAACTTCGGTAACTCCGCAAGGAATACCGATAATTACTCTCGGTCTGGGGTTTATAATAATTTTTCTTTTGTGAGCTTTTTCTATGAAATATCGTAGCATCTGCTCTGTCACTTCAAAATCGGAAACTACTCCGGAAACCAAGGGCCTGGTGGCGACTATATAACTTGGCGTCCTGCCAACCATTTTTTTCGCCTCCTCTCCAATTGCCAGAATTTTTCCAGTTTTTTGATTTACAGCCACCACCGAAGGCTCGGTAATCACTATTCCTCTTCCCCGAACATAAACCAGGGAGTTGGCGGTTCCCAAATCAATAGCAATATCCTCTGAAATATAGGATAATAATTTATTTAACATTTGATTTTAATTTTTCAATTTTTACCAGTTGAGATTTTTTTTCGTTTCTTTTTTTTAATTCCGCACTTTTTTTTGCCAAAGTCCTCTCGCTTATTACAATCCGCCAGGGAATACCAATTAAATCGGCATCTGCAAATTTTTCACCAGCAGACTTTTTTCTATCATCATGCAATATTTCGATCTTTTCTTTTTTAAAATCCTGGTATATTTTTTCTGCCGCTTTTCTAACTTTCGGCGTATTTTCAATTTGAATCAAATGAGCTTTAAAAGGAGATGTTTCTTTGGGCCAAATTATTCCTTTGTCATCGTGAAAAACTTCAACTACCGCTCCCATTATTCGGCTAATTCCTATTCCGTAACATCCCATAATCAATGGCTTTCTTTCGCCGTTTTTGTCCAAAAAAGAGGCTTTCATTGATTTTGAATACTTTGTCCCCAAGGGAAAAATATTACCTACCTCAATTGATTTTCCTTCTCTTAAAATACTGTTACAAATAGGGCATTTTTGGCCCGTTTTTAATTTGGCGATCTCTTTATTTTGGGAAAAATGCTCTTTAGGACAGTAAAAAATTACATCTTCTCCGTTTTTCGCTAAAACTTGAAATTCGTGGGTAAAATCCTTGGTAAAACCGGCTCCCGAAGCTTCGGTCACAATTGCCGTTAATCCGCATCTTTTGAAAACTCTTAGATATACCTTTTTCATTCTCTGATAGTATTTTTTAAAATCTTCTTGGGTTTTATGAAAACTGTAAAGGTCTTTCATATAAAACTCTCTCCCTCTTAATAGACCAGATTTTGCTCTTGCTTCTTTTCTGAATTTTGTTTGAATCTGATAAACGGCCAGGGGTAGGTCCTGCCATGATTTTACATAATTTTTGATAATATTTGTTATCATTTCTTCGTGAGTGGGAGCCAAACCGACTTTCTTTTCGCCTTCGCCTTCTGTCTTATACATTATCTCTTTCATTTCTTTTGACCAGCGGCCAGTTTCTTCCCATAATTTTTTCGGCTGCAAAACAGTCATTAAAATTTCCTGCCCGCCTTCCCTTTCCATTTCTTCCCGGACTATATTTTCAATTTTATTTAAAACCCGCAGGCCCAGAGGCAAATAAGTGTAAACTCCCGACATTTCTTTATGTATAAAGCCGGCTCTGGTGAGAAATTTTGCGTTTATACTTTCTTCGCCCTTTGGCGTTTCTTTTTGGGTTTTGGTAAAAAGTTCCGATTGCTTCATGTTTTTATAATAGCCTTGCTATATCGTTTATGGTTGCCCAAACCATCAATAAAATCAGCAAAAAGAAAAATGCCACGGTGAACCTTTGTTCAATTCTGGGATTTACCGGACTGCCTTTTATTTTTTCAATCCCTAAAAAAAGCAGTTTTCCTCCGTCCAAAGCAGGAATGGGCAAAATATTCAACACGGCAAGATAAATTGAAATAATGGCTATGAACTGCAGGAAATAATTAATACCTACTTGGGCTGCCTGAGTCAGTAAAGAGCCAATCCCTATGGGACCCATAACCTGAACTCCCTGGGGCATACCCTTTCCCTGAATTAAACTTCCTAAGATATCTGCCCAGCCCAGAATTACAGCTCCGGTAAGATTAACCGTTGCTTCTATTCCCTTTAAGGGCGCTTGCCAAAAAGGAAACGACTTTTCGGCTGTCCTTGCCAAAGCAACTCCCATTGCTCCTTCATCGCCAGGCGGAGATTCTCTGAGCAAAAGGGAAACTTCAAAATTTTCTTTACCCCTTTGAATTAATACAGACACTTCTTTGCCTTTATTATTTTCGGTAAATTTCTGGACGTCTTTTACTTTCTCGATTATAATCTTATCTTCACCCAATTTCATCTCTTTTATAACGTCTCCTATTTTAATTCCTGCTTTTTCAGCCGGCGAGTCGGGAGCGGTGCCCAAAACCTGAACTTTAGGGTTTACTAAAACTCCGCCCTCCTCGTCTGAAATTGCCTGAGAAGTTCCAATGGCAAATACAATACTTAACAAAATAGCTGATATTATCCAGAAAGAAACCACTCCTCCCAGAAGTATCAAAGCTCTCTGCCAGGCAGGCTTTCCTTGAAAGTTCTGATAGTCCTCTATACTTTTTGTTTCGCCTTCTTCGCCCGGAATTCTGACAAAGGCTCCGAAGGGCAGTAAGTTTACAGAATACAAAGTATCGCCAAACTTCTTTCCGAATAATCTCGGAGGGTAACCTATTCCGAACTCTTCTACTTTTACGCCGAATTTTTTGGCAACAATAAAATGACCGAATTCATGAAGAACTAAAAGGCCGATTATACAAAAAATAACAATTAAAATAGTTAAAATCATATTATTCTAAAATTTCTTTTCTTTTTTTATCTCCTATTTCCTCTATTTTTTTATTATATTCTTCAATTAACTCCTGGAGATCGTCTTTGGCGCGGAATTTATCATCTTCTCTGATTTCCCCCGTCTTTGTTTTTTCCTGAATTTCGGCCCAAGCGTCCTCTCTCCACTTCCTTATGGTTTTTCTTGCCTCTTCCTGCTTCTCTGAAATAAGCCGATTTAACTCTTTGCGGTAGTCCTCGGTAAGGGGAGGAAGATTAATTCTAACTGCTTCCCTGTCAACTATGGGATTGGCTCCTATTCCTGTTTTTTCGAGAGCCGAAACGATACCCTCAATGTAAGACTTGTCCCAAGGCTGAATTAAAATCTGTTTTGCTTCGGGTATGGAAATTGCCGCCAACTGTTTTAAGGGAAATTTCTGGCCAAAACAATCAACAACTACATCCTCAACCAAAGAAGGGTTGGCTCTGCCCGTTCTGATTTTAGATAATTCTCTTTCCAAAAAAACAATAACCTTATCTGTTTCCGGTTTAATTTTGTTGATTATTTCCTTATACATTAAAATTCCAACATTAACTTCTCCAGGGCTAACCTCGGATTAATGTTAGTGTTTGAAATGAGAAAAATTGTGCTCTGGATTTCCCTAAGAATATTTTTCAATTTTTCAATTCCCAAATTGGAAATTTTTGAGTCGGAAAGATATTCCGAAAAAGAGTAATATTTTATATTTTCTTTTTCGTTTATCGTCAAAAGCAACGCCTCTCTATAATAAGAAAGCCAAGTATTCAATACTTCTTTTAAATCCTCTGGTTGCTGCGATAAATCCTTTACATAATTGAATCGGGAAGCCAAATCAAGATTAGAGACTCTGATAATTTCTTTTATTTTTTTGTCCAATTCTTCCATTTTTTGGCCGTTTTCCAAAAAATCCACTGCCAATCCGAGCCTGCCAAATGAAAGTTTGGCTATTTTTTCCGCTTTGGCTTCTGGTATTCCTTTTTCTTTTAAATATTTTTTAATTTTTTCTTTTTCTATCGGATAAAATTTTAAGTTTTGCACCCGGGAAATAATTGTAGGGAAAAGAGTTTCGGGGTATTCGGTAATTAAATTTAAAATAGTATTTCCCCTTGGTTCCTCAAGGGTTTTCAAAAGAGCGGTCTGCGCTTCCTGATTCATCAAGTGGGCTTGATCAATAATTGCCATTTTATAAGGAGCTGAATAGGGCTTTAAAGATAACCGCCAACTCAAATTTCTTATTTGGGAAATTTGGATTTCTTTACCTTGCGGATGAATAAAAATTAAATCGGGATGTTCTTTTCTTGCAAAGAAATCTTCGTTAAAAATTAAAGAGGCCCATTCTATAACAGAAGTTTTCTTTCCTATTTTTTCCGGACCGGAAAAAAGAAAAGCGTGCGATATTTTTCCTGTCTTTACTATTTTTTTTAAAAAATCTCTTTGTTTTTCGTGACCAATAATTTCCATATCGTTATTTCTTGCTCATTACGCTTTTTTTATAAAGTTCTAAGTTTTCCAAAACTATTCCCGTCCCCTTAACAACACAAAGCATCGGATCCTCGGCTAAAACACAGGGAACGCCGGTTGACTGGGCAATTCTTTCGGAAATATTCCTTAATAAAGCACCTCCGCCCGACAGAACCATTCCTTTTTCCATAATATCAGCCGATAATTCCGGGGGCGTTTCCCTTAAAACCTGTTTAACGGCTTGAATAATTTCCGTTAAAGTGTCTGAAATTGCCTCGGCGACTTCATTGGAGGAAATTTTTACGACTTTCGGCAGGCCGGAAATTAAATCTCTTCCCTTTATAGGCATTTTTTTTTCCTCTTTTTCTGGAAGAGCGGTTCCAATATTCATTTTAATTTCTTCGGCTGTTTTTTCGCCAACGGCTAAATTGTACTTTTTCTTTATATAATCTGAAATGGCAAAATCCATTTTATCGCCTCCCCTTCTAACAGAATGACAAGTTACTATGCCACCCAAAGATATTACCGCTATTTCAGAAGTCCCACCGCCAATATCAACAATCATATTTCCCGAATAAGATTCAATGGGAATATTGGCTCCGATTGCCGCCAAAACCGGCTCTTTTGCCAGATAAGCCGCTCTGCTTCCGGCATTCATTGCCGCTTCAATAACCGCTCTTTTTTCCGTAGAAGTTATTCCGGCGGGCACGCCAATCATCAATTCGGGTTTGAAAAATCGCCACCTTCCCGAAACTTTATCAATAAAATATCTAAGCATTGCCTGGGTTACCCTGAAATCAGCAATAACCCCGTCTTTTAGGGGCCTATAAACACCGATTGTTTCCGGGGTTCTACCCGTCATTTCTTTGGCTTCTTCTCCTACGGCCAAAATTTTATTCTCGTCAATTGAAACTGCCACCACCGAGGGCTCTTGTAAAACCACCCCCTTATTGGGGATAAAAACCAAAGAATTACAGGTACCCAAATCAATACCCATTTTCATACATAGTTAATATATCTTAAAATTCAACTTTTGGCAAATCTTATAAATAAAATCAGATACCCAGTGCTGCGGTTTCTCGTTAGAATTTTTATAAATTGATTTAAGTTTGCCAATTAGATATGATAGAGAAGGTATGACAAAAAAAGCGAGGACTATTTTATTTTTGATTTTTGCGGCTTTATTTTTGTTAATTTCTCCTCTGGTTGTTCTTTATTCGCAAGGATACCGGATTGATTTTGATAATAAAAAAATTGTTCAAACGGGAGGAATATATTTGAAAGTTATCCCTAAACAAACCGATGTTTTTTTGGACGGAAAATTAGTTAAAAAAACCGATTTTTTCTTTGGTTCAGTTTTAATTGACGGCTTGCTTCCGAAAAATTATAAAATAGAAGTTAAAAAAGAAAATTATCAGGGCTGGGAGAAAAATCTTAATATTAAAGAAAAAATGGTAACCGAGGCAAAAAATATAATCTTATTTCCGGAAAATATAAGTTTTGGCACCTTGGCAAGTAAAGTAAAAAAAATTTGGCTGGCTCCAGACCAACAGAAAATAGTCTTAAAAGAGGAAACAGAACAGGGTTGGGCTTTAAAACTTTACGATTTAGATAAAAGAGTGAAAAGCCACTTAATTTATGAAGCAAACATTTCAAAGCAAGAAGCCGACTTGTTTGATCTGAGTTTTTCTGAAAATTCAGAAGAAATATTTTTGGGGTCGGGCGTGGGAGAAGAAGAAAAATATTTCAAATTGGAAATTAACAAAACTTCCCCTATCTTAGAAGAAGTTTCTCCTCCCTCCACCCCCGAGATTTTAGAAAGGGCCGTTGCTTATTATGAAATTGATGATGATATATATTTTTTGGATAATTTAGGATATCTTTTTAAAGTCAGTTCTTCTCTGGAAAATAAAATTAAATTAAACGAAAATCCTTTTCCCTTAAAACAGGAAACGGATTACGAATTGGCGGTATTCGGAGATTATATTTTTTTAAGAGAAAATAAATTACTATATAAATTTAACTATCAACTAAATTATTTTGAAGAATTTTTTGAGAATACAAATAAATGGAGGGCATCTCCCGATTCCAAAAAACTTGCATACTCCTCAGACAATGAACTCTGGGTTTTCTACTTAAAAGACGGGGTTTTAGGAAAAAAGGCGGGAGATAATTTCTTTTTATTCCGCCTATCCAATAAAATTGGGGATTTTTATTGGCTCAATTCCGACTATTTGGTTTTCAGCGCCGGCGATTCTGTCAAAATTTGTGAAATAGACAACCGCGATAAAATAAATTTCGCCAAAGTCGGAGAATTTAAAAATCCGGATTTTTTCTGGAATTCATCAGATAGAAATTTATATATTTTAAGCGAAGAAAAACTATATAAATCAACCGCGGAATTAATAGAGTAAAAACACAAAGTCCTCCCTGTAGAAGACAAAGAGGACCTGGTTTGTGTGCTATATATTAACGGCGAAAGCCGTTTTTTTTCATGAGGAGGCGCTTGCGCCTCCTCGGGTGTTCCGCGCCGGAAAGAAAAAAGTTCCGGGTCCCGCGGCAGGTCCACTATACCAACATGAGTGTGTTATAGTTGATCTTTCGTCTCAAGAACACCCCCCTCTCTTATAGATTAGAGGTTCCCCAGAAACCATCGCCGAAGCAACAGTTTGGGGTTCCTCTCTTCTAAATAATAAACAATGCTATTACCCAAAAGGGAGAAAAGAAAGTAATATACCTTCTGATTCTGTTAATATTATTATAATCTATAGTTTAAATTTTGTCAAGCAGTTTGGTTTAATTTCTGAACTTTGCCCTTGAAATTTTCCCATTTAATTTCTTCTCCGCCCGCCATTCTGCATATTTCTTTGAACTGGCAATACTGACACTGCCAGTTCCGGGGATAATCGGGCAGCCTTTCGGGCACGACATTGCTCGTAATTTTTTTATTGAGAAGCGATAAATCCTGAAGGAGTTTTTTAGCCAATTGCGGATTATATTCCACAAGAAACTCTTTTAATTCCAATGTATCTTTGTTTACATAAAGAAGAATACTCTTGGGAATCTTGAAAAAATGCATGTAAAGCTGGATTTGATTGACATTTTCTTCCTTCGGCTGATCAAGGTTTTTAAAAATCATACTGTTCATACTTTTGAAATCCACTACATGAAGCTCGTTATTCAAAGTTACAACTGCATCCGCTCTTCCTGAAATTAATTCCTGGGGCGGAATTTTCACTTCCGAGGCCCTAACTATTCCTAAGCTGAAGAGATTGTTTAAAATCTGCATTTGAATATAATCGCCGTGGTCAAACATTCTTAAAATTCGGGGTTCCATTTTTTCCCGAGGAATATTCTTGAACTTAAAAAAAATTGCCCTCGGACATTTTCCGGCATCGGTGATGTAAAAATGGTGCTGTTCTCTATTTTTTTCCCTGTCCAGATAAAATTGGTCAAGAAGGTCTTTTAGCATAATAATTTTTAGGGTGGTTGCCGAGGGTAAAACTTCGCAGCAAGTTAATAAGGAATAAAAGTTTATCTCTTCTTCCATTGAGGAGCTCTTCTGGCTCTTTTTAAACCGAACTTCTTCCTTTCTCTCATTCTGGAATCGCGGGTTAAATATCCCGATTTTTTTAATCTTTTTCTGAATTCCGGATTAAACAAAACTAAAGCTCTGGCTATTCCAAACTGAACCGCTTCGGCTTGGGAATGGTACCCTCCCCCTTTTACCCTAACTGAAATTCTGAATTTATCAAGGCAATTCATTTTTTCCAAGGGAGATTTCACAATTTGTTGAAGTCCAAAAGAAGGAAAATATACTTCCATCGATTTTTCATTAACAAAAAAAGTTTTATTGCCCTGCGTAAAAAGCCAGACTCTGGCTATTGAAGTTTTTCTTCTGCCTATTGCTTCAAAATATTTCTCTTTTTTAACAACTGCTTTTTTGGCTTCTTTTTTTTTGGAGGTTTTTTTCTTTTTTTTGGTCTTTTCTGTTTTTTTTGTTTTAGTTTTGACTTTCTTCTTTGGAGGCATAATATATCTATTTTTCTATTTTTAATCTTTTAATAATTTTTGCTCTTAATTTATTATTGGAAAGCATGCCAAAAACGGCTCTTTTCAAAACTTCTCCGGGATTTTCTTTAAAAAGGGTTTTCAAGGGAGTTTCTTTTAACCCCCCGAGGTAACCTGAATGGTGGTAATATTTTTTCTGGTCCATTTTTTTACCAGTAATTTTAATTTTATCTATGTTTTTTACAACAACAAAATCCCCAATATCTTTATGGGGAGCGAAGTCGGATTTGTTTTTCCCTCTTAACAAAACCGCTATTTCGGTCGCCAGCCGGCCGAGAACTTTTTCTTTGGCGTCAATTGTATGAGTTTCTCTTTTCATTTTACCAATTCTATTATTGCCATTTTTGCTCCGTTTATTTTTCCGAACCCGAGTTTAATTATTCTAGTATAGCCCCCTTTCCTGTTTTTATATCTCGGTCCGATATCAGTCATTAATTTTTTAACTATTTTCTTTGTAAAAAACTTAGCTAATATTTTTTGGGCTGCCAAATTTCCGACTTTCGCCCGACTTATTTTTTTCTCAATAAAACGGGAGGTTTCTTTTGCCTTGGCTTCGGTAGTTTTAATCCGTTCTTTCAAAACAAGAGCACTGGCGAGTGCTTTTAATAAACTTTTCCTTTGATCTCTTTTTCTACTCAGTTTTCTTCCTTTTTTTCTTTTTCGCATTGCTTTTTACGGTTTTGGCTTTATTTTTTCTTTTTTTCTTTTCAGTTTTAACTTCTCTGACAGGTTTTTCTTTTTCTTCCTTCCTGAAAGCGTCTGAAACCAATGAAAAATGGTTTACCAGAATTTCAGATGCTTTAAATAGAGCCTCTTCTGGTGAAAAAACTCCGTCTGTCTCAATTTCAAAATGAAGCCTTTCAAAATCTGTCCTTTCTCCCACTCGCATATTTTCAACCCTGTAACTTACTCTTTTTACAGGAGTAAAAATAGCGTCAACAGGAATCGCTCCTATTTCCAGTTTCTCCTTTTTCCTGGTTTCAATAGGAGAATAACCCAAACCCTTTTCAATTTGAATTTCCATATCCAGCTCGGCTGATTTGGAAGTTAGAGTAGCAATATGGCAGTTTTTATTTATCAATTCTACCTGACTGGGAATTTTAAAATCGAAGCCCCTTACTTCTTTCTCGCCTTTTATTTTTAAGTTTGCTTTCTGGGGTTCTTTGGAAAATACTTTAAACCTCAACTGCTTTAAATTCATCATTATCAAAACAACATCTTCTAAAACACCCGGTATGGTTGAAAATTCGTGGGATACGCCTTTGATTTTCATCTGGGTGACGGCGGCCCCAGATAAAGATGAAAGCAATACTCTTCTTAAAGAATTACCCAGGGTAGTTCCGTAGCCCGGGTAAAGAGCCTCTATTTCAAAAATAGCTTTGTTGCCTTTTTTTTCAATAATTTTTGGTTGACGAGGTAATGGAATTATCATTTTTTTTATCTTGAATAAAATTCAAAAATTGATGAAATTTCTGCTGGAGGACTTGCTTCCTCGTAGGAAGGAAGTCCGGTGACCTTTGCTTCCAGATTCTCGGCATTTAATTCAAGCCAAGAAGGTGGTTTTATTTTTTTAATTTTTGTTTGAATGCTCTTAAAAGCGGCTTTGTTTAAGGAAGAAGGTTTCAAGTTGACCTTGTCCCCTTTCTTAACAGAGTAACTTGGAATATTAATCGGTTTTTCGTTTATTAAAAAATGGCCGTGAGAAATTAACTGTCTTGCCTGGGTTCTTGAGGTCGCAAAACCAAGTCTAAAAATTACATTGTCTAAACGACTCTCCAGCAGCCTTATTAATAGAGTTTCGGTATCTTCTGTTTTGCTTCTGGTATTTAAAACAGACCTGACGTAGTTCTGAAACTGTTTTTCTCTTAAATTATACCAATTTCTTAATTTTTGTTTTTCTTTTAATTCTTTACCGTATTCTGAAAGACCCCTGGTTCTTCTTTTCTTTCTTTGTCCCGGCGGATATGGTTTTCTTACTAAAGGGCATTTTGGCGAAAAACACTTGTCTCCTTTTAAAAAAAGTTTTACTCCCATCCTGCGACAAATTTTACATTTGGCATCTAACATAATTATACTCTTCTTACTTTAGGAGGACGACAACCGTTATGCGGCACGGGAGTCACATCTTTAATTGAATTAATTTCCAACCCTCTGGCAGCCAATGACCTTACCGCCGACTCTCTACCCGAACCGATTCCTTTCACAAAAATCTCCACTTTTTCAATTCCGGCTTTCTGAATAATTGAAAAAATTGCTTCGGCTACCTTAGAAGCGGCAAAAGGAGTGGATTTTTTTGTTCCTTTGAAACCGATTGAACCGGCGCTTGTCCATCCTAAAGTTTTCCCCTCCGGGTCGGTTAAAGTAATTATAGTATTGTTATAAGTAGATAAAATAAAAACTTTCCCTTCTTTTATTTTTTTGGAGGTTCCCTTTAATTCTTTTTTTATTTTGGCTTCTACTTTATCCCTTTCTTTTAACAATTCTTCTTCAGTTTGAGAAATTATTCTTTTTTTACCCATAATGTTTTTTTATTATTTGGGTGCCGGAGGAGCTTTCTTGCCCGTACCTACGGTTTTTCTTACATTTCCTCTCGCTGTCCGGGTATTGGTCTTAGTCCTTTGCCCTCTCACCGGTAAACCTTTAATGTGGCGAATTCCTCTGTAGGTTCCTATATCTTTTAGTCTTTTAATATTCATCATTATCATTCTTCTTAATTCTCCTTCGATTTTATATTCTTTTTCAATAATATCTTTAAGCCTGGCTATTTCCTGGGCGTTTAAATCGGATGCTCTTTTTTGGGGCTCAATACCCGCTTCCCTTAATATTCTTTTACTTAAAGAACGACCTATACCAAATATATAGGTCAGGGCAATTTCTATTTGTTTTTTCTCGGGAATATTCACCCCGGCAATTCGCGGCATAATGATTTTAATTTATCCCTGACGTTGTTTGTGTTTTGGATTTTTACAAATCACATAAATTCGTCCTTTTCTTCGCACGATTTTACAATTTTTGCAAATTTTTTTTACAGAAGGACGAACTTTCATTTTTTTTACTTGCCCCGATAAACTATTCGTCCTCTTTTTGGATCATAAGGAGTAATCTCAATGGTTACCTTGTCTCCCGGCAAAACCTTTATTCGGTGAACCCTTAATTTTCCTGCCAAATGACAGAGAACTTCTTCTCCGTCGCTTAACTTTGCCCGAAAATGAGTACTCGGCAGAGCCTCTATAATAATTCCTTCTTTTCGAATAGTATTTTTTTTATCGGGGTTCATTAACTAAACAATTTTTAAAGATAACAAATTTCATTAAATTAGTCAACCCCTAATAAATTATTATTTTTAGGGTTTTTTACGGAGTAAATTCCAGCCTCAGTTTTATCTTATTTAAATCACGGGGAACGCTATTTACCCAAAAGGGCCAAAATTTTACTTCGGCTTTAACAATTTTTGGCTGATCGTTCAAAAAAAGCTGAGATTCTTCCAGAGTTTTGCCCGAAAGCCCGTTCTTTAAATTATTCTCGTTAACGGCGGGGTAAATTATAGCCGAAATTTTCAAGGAAAGAGTGGCTTTTCCAGAATTAAAATCAACATTCTCCAAGACATAATCAACCTCCAAACTTTCTTCGTAAATCTCTTTTTCCTCTTCAATTTGAGAATAAATAATTTCTTTGGAAAAATTTTTAAAATCTTCCGTTTTAAAAACTATATTTTTTGATTTAGCTTTTACTTGGAAACTAAAATTGTCTACCTCCTCTCCTGGTTGAGTTAAAGAAAAACTCTCAATAATTTCAGTTTGGACAGCCTCATCTAAATAAGAATGTTCGGAAGAAAATCCCTCAAATCCTAAATAATCTTTTAAGAAAATGCTCGATTCTTGTTCTGCTTTTTCTGTTAAAGTTTTTTCAGCGTTTTCTAAATCTTCTTTTGTTACTTGAAAAGTTTTATTTAATGTTCCCCCCGTCATCGGTTCAAAAGATTTGGCGTAAAATTTGGTATATCTCGCCGTGCCGGCAAATCCAGGAATAGAAAATGTGGTAGGGCCAATATTGTATTCGGAGCCAGATTCATCGGCAATTACCTTTATATCAATTTCACCCGCAACAAGTTTTCCTCCTTCATAAGTCGCCCCGGGGACGATCACTTTGGTAGGCGTACGGAACAGTTTACCTTCAGAAGACATAAAACGAGTGGTAGCTATTAAAACCTGTGAGGCGGTAGAATATTCATTATAAACCCTGATTATCCCCTCTGCCTTTCCTTCTTCTTCGCTTTCTCCGGTGGGTGTAAAATTGTCCGTAAATATTTTTTCTTTTTCGATTAATTTTCCTGGAATAACTTTGGCGGAAACATCAACCCCCTCTGCCGCTAAATCCACGGTCAAGTTTGAATCGAGAATCAGCTTTTCAGTTTCCGGCCAAATCAATATTTCGGCCTTTGATAAATTAAAATAAGCCAGAACGAAAGTAAAAATTAAAAAAACAAAGGTGAAGATAAAAATTTTCTGGCCGGAAGAAAAAAGTCTCTTTGGTTTCTCTGGTTTTAAAGAAAACTCTTCTTTTTTAAAGGAAAAATCTTCCTCCTTTTCTGTTTTTTCTTCTACTACCGGAAAAAACTCCTCTTTTTTTATTTCTTTTTTGGGAATAATATCAATTACTTTTTTTATCATTTTTATATTATAACATTTATTCTAATTTTTACTCCAGAACCGCCCTTATTCTTCTTATACCCGCTCCTGACGATTCCTCTTTTATAATTTTAAAATTTCCGAGTTCGGAAGTCCTGCTAATATGAGGACCGGCGCAAATTTCTTTTGAAAATTTGTTTATTGAATAAACGCTTACTCTTTCCGGATATTTTTCTTTGAAAAAAGCCAGGGCGCCCGATTTCAAGGCCTCCTCATAAGGCATTTCTTCTCTTTTTATTTCCAAGTTTTCTTTTATTTTTTGATTTACCAAATTTTCAACTTCTTTAATCTGCTCTTCTGTCATTTTTTGAGGATAAGAAAAATCAAAACGGAGACGCTGGGAAGTGATATCAGAACCCAATTGCTTTACTTCTTCGCCTAAAACCTTTCTAAGGGCGGCGTGAAGCAAATGGGTGGCTGTGTGAAGTTTTGCCGAATCATAATTTGCCTCTTTACCTACTCCTCCGAACTTTTTCTCTACTCCTGCCCGGGAAATTTCTCTATGTTTTTTAAACGAATCATTAAAACCTTTAACATCAACCTTTATCCCCTTCTCCCTCGCTAACTCCTCGGTAAGCTCTAAAGGAAATCCAAAAGTATCAAAAAGATGAAAGGCATCCTCTCCTTTTATATCTCCTCTATCGGCAACTTTTTCAAACTGTTTAAGTCCTTTTTCTAATGTTTTTTCAAATTTTTCTTCTTCGTTCTGAATTATAGTCAAAATATCTGTTTCTTTTGATTTAATTTCAGAATAAGTTTTTTTATAAATTTCAATTGTGTTTTGAGCCAAAGGAATCAAGAAATTTTTAGGCAAGTTGAGCAATTTTCCGTACCTTATCGCCCTTCTCAAAATCCTTCTTAAAATATATCCCCTTTCAATATTTGAAGGTAAAACATCTTCGGATATCAAGAAAACAGAACCTTTAATGTGGTCTGCGATAATTCTTTTTGCTCTTTCGTTCTGGCCGGACATTTCTTTTATTATGGGTTCAAATAAGTCTGTTTCGAAAACAGATTTTTTTTTCTGGCAAACCATTGCCAGTCTTTCCAACCCCATTCCGGTATCAACTCCCTTTTTTTTAAGGGTAGTTAGTTTTCCGTTTTTGTCCTGATAATATTCGTTAAAAACTAAATTCCAAACTTCAGTACCCTTAAAATGAATTTCAGTAGTCGGACCGCAAGGACCCTCCTTACCCGTAGGCCCCCAAAAATTATCTTCTTTACCGCATTTTTTAATTTGACCTTCCGAAATGCCCAGTTTCTTCCAGATTAAAGTAGATTCGTTGTCAAAAGGAATTTTTTCATCTCCTTCAAAAACAGTAAAAATTGCGTCGTTTGGAGAAAGTTTTAATTCTTTAAAAAGAAATTGATAGGCAATTTTTATTGCTTCTTCTTTGAAATAATCGCCGAAAGAAAAGTTGCCGAGCATCTCAAAAAAAGTTAAATGAGTATCGTCTCCCACTTCCTCAATATCTGAAGTTCTAAAACACTTCTGGCAGGAAGCCGCATTTTCTCCAAAGGGCGATTTTTCTCCCAAATAATATTTTTTAAATTGCTGCATTCCGGCGGAAGTAAATAAAACAGTGGGGTCTGTCGGAATAAGCGAAGAAGAGGGCACTATTTTGTGCCCTTTCTTTTCAAAAAAAGATAAAAATTCTTGACGTAATTTAGCAGAATTCATTAGCTAAATTTTATGAGTACCTGTCTGCCACTATTGAAGCGGCGAAAGAATCTGGTTTTATTTTCGGCTCAAAACCGTTACCCCGAATAAGCCCCGTTACCTCTTTTATCATATCTCTTGTCTGGCCGTTTTCTCCAATATCGGCGTGAATATAACGGAATTGCCAATTGAAAGATTTTGAAATTTTATTTTTTAAATTTTCTCTTAGAAAAAGAGCCAACTCGCAAGACAAAAAAACTTCTTCTAAAATTCTCTGATGCCAATTGAAAAATCTCTTTGTCTTTGGATATTTTATTTTTTTAAGGAAAAAACGCCCGCCTTCTCCCGATCTTAAAATAACAACCGCTACCGGAAAATGAGGGTCTTGGCCGGAAGATGAATCGCAACCAACAATAATCTCGTAAATTTTTTCAGGTTTTTCGGAAATATAACTGCCCAATTCCCTGATAACCTCTTCAATTCTTAAATTTCCCTTGGTTGGATTAAAAAAATTCCCGTTAAGAAAATTATTCATACTATATGGAAAATATCACAAAGAAAAAAAATAATCAAGTTCGACCGGCGTTCCGGACCAGTTTTACAAATTCTTTTGCTTTAAGAGAAACTCCTCCCACTAATAATCCGTTAAAGCCGGACTTTTCTATATAATCTTTACCGTTTTGACTGTTCACGCTACCACCATAAAGGGTAAATATATTATTAACTATTTTTTTTATTGAAAAATTTATTTTCTTTGCCCTATCTATACCGTAGGGTTTTCCGGTGCCTATGGCCGAGATTGGTTCGTAAGCTAATTTTATTTTTTTAAAATCCTTTTTTGAAATATTTTTTAACTTTTTTTTAATTTGGGAAATCTTGCTAATACATAAAATCGGTAAAAGTCCTTCTTTTAAAATGGCTTTCAGTTTTTTATTTACCATTTCATCTGTCTCTTCTAGATATTTTCTTCTTTCGGAATGGCCAACAATTACATATTCACATCCCAAATCTTTCAGCATTGCCGGGCTGACCTCTCCGGTAAAAGCCCCTTTTTCCTCCCAAAAGCAATCCTGGGCTCCCAACTTTATCGCACAATTCTGACGGCCGTAGAAAAGGTGCGATAGATATGATAAATAAACGAAGGAGGGGCAAATAACGGTTTCGACATTTTTAATATTTTTTATTCCTTTTTCTACCGATTTAAAAAGATGCTTGGCTTCGGTTAAATTATTTGGATTCATTTTCCAGTTGGCAACGATTAAAGATTTCATAAGTGTTAATAAATAATTATTTTTTCTGATTTAAAATTATTGACACCCACCGATAATCACACATTGACCGCTAAGGCATGATTTTTCTTTTGACATATTTTGGCATTATTAAAATATTTTACAATAATTTTGCAATAAATAAAACTTATTATTTTGTTAATATGCGGCAGCCGTTTTTTACTACAGCAAGAGTATGTTCAAAATGGGCCGATAAAGACCCGTCAAATGTTTTATAACCTGAACCGTCTTCGGTTTTTTTCAGCCGCCAATCGCCGGTGGTTACCATGGGTTCTATACAAAAAACCATACCTGTTTCTATTTCGGGACCGGTATGCCTTTTTCCGTAGTTTAAAATCTGAGGCTCTTCGTGAAGTTCCTTTCCTATTCCGTGCCCGCACAATTCTCTAACCACATTGAACCCCTGATTTTCAACATATCTTTGGATTGTATTTCCGATGTCGCCGAAAGTATTGCCTGGTCTTGCTTTTTTTATGGCTCTTTTAAGTGCTTTTTTTGTTATTTTGATTAATCTCTGGACTTGAGGCGAAACTTTTCCTATCGGCAGAGTAGTTGCCATATCCGAATGGAAGCCTTTATAAAACATTCCTATATCAAGAGACAAAATATCTCCTTCTTTTATGACCCTGCCGGAAGGAACAGCATGAACAATTTCTTCGTTGATTGAAGTACATAAGGCAGCCGGAAATCCGTTATAACCCTTAAAAGAGGGTTTTCCTCCGGAATTTAAAATCAGGGTCTCGGCGACCCTGTTTAATTCTTTGGTGGCAATTCCCGGTTTTGCTCTTCTTTCCAATTCTCGCATTATTCCTGCCAAGATTTTACCGCCTTCTGAAATTTTTTTTATTTCCTCGGCGCTTTTTATTGAAATCATTTAAGTTTCTTGAGTATTTCTTTAAAAACATCATCAATTGATTGTTCTCCGTTTATCTCAATTAACCGTTTTTGTTTTTTATAATAATTTATCGCCGGTATAGTTTCTTTTTTATATTCTTCAAGGCGCTTTTTAATTGAATCTATTTTATCATCTGATCTTATTATAAGAGGGCCTCCGCATTTGTCACATTTTTTAAGTTTTTTAAATTCACCAAGCCAGGGAATTAATCTACCGCACTTCTTGCACTGCCTTCGTTTGGTTAAACGATTGAATGATTCCCTTTTGGAAATTTTAATGAGAATAGTTTTTGATTTCTTTTCCCATTCATACCAATCCAGGGCTTCGTCTGTTAAAATAGCTTCGTAAATTGTCCTAGTCCAACCGTCTAAAACAAAACTATTATTTTTTTTTGATTGTTTTTTTATTTTTTCTAATTCGTTTCCTAAAATCTTTATAATTACAAAACTCGGAGCCAAAGCACCACTATTCATAACCTTAGTAATTTTTCTTGCGGTAAAATCCCTTCCTTTCTGACGGGCTCTTAAAACATCCCCGCTCCCAATATAATTTAACCCAAACTTGTTAGCTAAAAGCTTAGCCTGTGTTCCCTTGCCAGACCCTGGAGGACCGAGTAGAAGAATAATTTTTTTTTCTTTAAAATGTTTCATATTCTCTCATTTGTAATTGGGCTTTTATTTGACGCATTGTTTCCAAAACTACCGAAACGACGATAAGCAAAGACGTTCCTCCAATTAAAAAACTAAAAACTTTAACACCAGTGGCTCCGGCCACAACCTGGGGCATCACGGCAATTGTTCCCAAAAACAAAGCACCCACCAGCAAAACTCTATTTAAAATATAATACATAAAATTCGCCGTTGAAGTTCCCGGTCTGATTCCCGGAATAAAACCGCCCATTTTTTGTAAATTAGAAGAAATTGTTTTCGGATCAAAAGTAACGGCGGTATAAAAAAAGGTAAAAAGAACAACTAAAATAAAGTATAAAAAACCGTAGACCCAAGGATTTTCAAAGGCGTTTCCAATTGCTTGAGCAATATTTCCTACTGTTCCGCCAACACCACCCAAGAAATTGGCAACCATGCTGGGAAATAACATAATAGATAGGGCAAAAATAATAGGTATTACTCCGGCCGGATTAATATTTAAAGGCAGATAAGTGGAGACTCCGCCGTAAAGCCGCATCCCTCTTACTCTTTTTGCGTATGAAACCGGAATATTCCGACGACCCTCGTTTACCAAAACTACGCCGGCTATAATCAACAAAGCCATTCCGAAAAAAAGCAAGTAAGCGGGTAACTGGCCGGGATCCCAACCTGCCAACATTTGCCTAATGTTATTTGGAAAATCAGCGATAATTCCGGCGAAAATCAAAAGAGAAACGCCGTTGCCGATTCCCTTCTCTGAGATTAATTCTCCCAGCCACATCAAAAATAAGGTTCCGGTGGCAACGGTTAAAATTGAAGTGAAAAGTAAAAGAGGCGAGAGCTCTCCGATAATACCCTGTCTTTGAAAAAGAGACATCATGGCATACCCCTGAAGCAAACCCAAAGGAACGGTCAATATTCTTCCATATTGATTGAATTTCTGCCTGCCGGCCTCTCCCTCTTCCTTGTACATTCTTTCCAGTTGGGGGAAAATCATAGTCAATAACTGCAAAATAATGACGGCCGTAATATAGGGGCCCAACCCCAACATAATAATAGAAAGATTATCCAGGGCTCCGCCGGTAAACATATTCAAAAGACCAAAAATCTGAAACTGGTCAAAAAAACTTCTGAGGTTTTCGGCGTTTATCCCAGGCATTGGGATATTTGCCATTATTCTGAAAACGACAAAAACCCCTAAAACAAAAAGGATTTTATTTCTTAAATCTTTTATTTTAAAAATCTGAATAACTTTATTTAACCACTTCATTTGATTTAACTTTTGATTTTTCTATTTTCTCTTCGGCCGTTTTGGAAATTTGACAACCTTCGATCATGAAAGACTTTGCTGTTTTTCCTTTGCCTAAAATTTTAACCTTGGGCAACCTTCCTTTTATTTTACGCACTAATCCCTTTTCCAGCAAGATTTGAGGTGAAATTTTCTCTCCGTTTTTAAAATTTTTTTCCAAGGTTTCAATATTAATTAAAACTGATTTTGAGTCCAAACTTTTAAACTTATATCCTCTTAATTTAGGATATTTTTTAATTAAACTCCTAACTACAGGTTCAAATCTTGTTCCGGCACGGGAACGCTGACCTTTCATGCCCCTACCGGAATAGGTGCCCTTTTTTCCACCCCTCCCTATTCTTTTTCTTTTTTTATTTTTCTTTTTTGGTTTTAGTTGGTGCAGCTGCATAATCTTTATTTTTTATTTTTAATTTCTTTAAAGCTTCTATAGTTGCCCTGGCGTTGTTTATTTTATTTCCAGTTCTGCCTAAAATTTTTGAAGAAATATTTTTTATACCCGCTAAATTACATATCAATCTTACCGTCCCGCCGGCAACCAAACCTCTTCCCCTTCTTTGAGGTCTAAGTAAAACTTTAGCTGATCCAAATTTTGAGTAAACTTCATAAGGAATAGAGTCTCCAGTAATAGCCACTTCGATTAGATTCTTTTTCGCCAGTCGTGTGGCTTTTTCTACAGCAAAAGCCACGTCTTTTCCTTTGGCTATACCAAAACCAACCTTACCTTCTTTGTTTCCAATTACCACCGCTGCCCTAAAACCTATTCTTCTTCCCCCGGCCCTTGTATGAGCCACTCTCGCCAAATCTAAGAGCTTTGATTCAAACTCTTCCTTATTTTCGGTTGATTTTTTTTCTTCTTTTTTTATATTTCTTTTCAGCATATTTTTTAAAATTTCAGTCCTCCTTCTCTCGCACCTTCGGCTAAATCCTTTATATTCCCGTGATATTTATATCCTCCTCTGTCGAAAACTACTTTTTCAATTTTATTCTTTAAAGATTTTTCGGCAATTAACATTCCTGTTTTAAAAGCCAAGGAGGTTTTTCTGTTTTCTTTTTCTTCTTTTTTCTTTTTATCTGTTTTGGGGGTTGTTTTTTTAATTTCTTTATCGCTGGCCGAAAAAAGGGTTTTTCCTTTTTCATCATCAATTAATTGGGCGTAAATATGTTTATTGGAACGAAAAACACAAAGTCGGGGTACTTTTCCCGTCCCTCTGACTCTGGCGCGAATTCTTCGGTGGCGTTTTAATCTTTTCTTCTTTTTTTCCAACATAGATTTAACCCGTTGTAGTTGCCGCTTTTTTGCCGACTTTTTTTCTAACTATTTCGTTTTCATATCTTATTCCTTTGCCTTTATAAGGTTCGGGCGGCCTTACCTTCCTAATATTGGCTGAAAACTGACCGACTAATTCTTTATCGATACCGGAAACAGTTATAATGTTTTTATCGACTGAAATGCTTAATCCCTCGGAAATTTTTAATCTTACCTGATGAGAAAAGCCGACATTAAGCACTAATTCTTCTTTTTCAACTAAAGCCCGGTATCCCACTCCCTGAATTTCCAGTTTTTTTTCAAATCCTTCGGTAACTCCTTTTATCATATTAAAAATAATTGCTCTTACTGAACCCCAAAGGGCTTTTGTTTTTTTTGTTTCTTTCTGAGGAGAAACCAAGATTGTGTTTTCTTTAACCTCAATTTTAATTTCGGGGGAAATTTCTTTTTGCAGATTCCCTTTCGGACCTTTTACCGAAATTTTTTGCCCATCAATTTTTACTTCCACGCTCTCTGGTATTAAAATTGGTTTTTTTCCTACTCTGGACATAAAATTTACCATATTTCACAAACTAATTCTCCCCCTAATTTATTTTTTCTTGCTTCTTTTTCGGTCATTAATCCTTTGGGAGTTGAAATTACAGCTATTCCATAGCCTTGTTTTACTCTTGGTAATTTTTTAGAACCCAAATAAATTCTCTGGCCGGGTTTTGAAATTCTTTTTAAACCGGAAATAGCAGGTATTTTATCTTGATACTTGAGAGTAACTTCAATTATTTTTTTTGTTTTCTTTCCTTTTGTTTCTGCTTTTTCAATGAATCCGTTTTTAACTAAAATTTTGGCAATTTCATATTTTAAATTAGAGAAAGGAATTTCTACTGTCTGACGAAAAACAGCCTGAGCATTACGTATTCTATTTAACATATCTGTAATTGGGTCTGTCATAAAATTACCATGATGATTTTTTAATACCGGGGATCAGACCTTTGTTTGCCATTTCTCTAAAGCAAATTCTGCACAATCCGAACTTCCTCATATATCCCCTCCTTCTGCCACATCTAAAACAACGTCTGACTTTTCGACTTTTATATTTCGGTTTTTTCTTGGATCTTGCTATTTGTGATTTTTTAGCCATATTGCTCCTTTAAAATTTCATATAATTAATATTCTCATCCTTTCTCTGGTTCATTTTTTTCCATGGGAAAACCTAATAACTTTAGCAACTCGAGGCCTTCTTTTTTAGTTTTGGCGGTTGTAACAACCGTAATTTCTAACCCGAAAATACTTTTAATTTTCTCTGGCATAATTTCCGGAAAAGTAATATGTTCTTTTACGGCAATTGTAAGGTTGCCGTTTTTATCAACCGACTTTTGATCAATACCTCTAAAATCTCTACTTCGGGGAAGAGCGAGGTGAATTAATCTTTCTAAAAAATCTGTCATCTTCTTTCTTTTTAAAGTGACCTTGGCTCCCAGAGGCATCCCCTTTCTGATTTTAAAACCAGAAATGGCTTTTTTGGCTTTGGTTAAAACCGCCCTCTGGCCGCAAATTAAACTTAAATCCTGCAATACTGCTTCCTGAATTTTCCTTTGTTCTTCCGAAGTTCTCCCGGAAATTTGCCTGCCAAAACTAGTATTAACTACAACTTTTTCAATTTTAGGAACGGCCATTCTATTTTTGTAGCCAAATTTTTCCATCATTTGGGGAATTGATTCTTCTTTATATTTTTCAGGTAAATGAATTATCATATTTGCTGTTTACATTTTTTACAAATTCTTATTTTTGATTTTTGTCTTTTTTCGCCTGATTTTAAAATATATCCTACTTTGACTGCTTTCCCGCATTTGGGACAAATTAATTTTAAATTAGAAATATCAATAGCGGCAGGAAGTTCTATGATTTGGCCTTTTTCACCGCTTCTTTTTGGTTTTTGATGTTTTTTTCTTAAATTTACTCCGGCAACTAAAACTTTATTGTCTTTGGGAAAAGACTCTAAAACTTTTCCTTTTTTCCCTTTGTCCTTCCCCGAAATTATTAAAACTGTATCATCTTTGCGAATTTTCATAATATTTCTGTGGCTAAATTGGCAATTTTATCAAAACCCTTTTCCCTTATCTCTCTGGGAACGGGCCCCATAATCCTCCCCCCTTTTGGCTCTTTGGTTTTTCCCTCTAAAATAACACAGGCGTTATCGTCAAAACGGATATAACTGCCGTCTTTTCTTTTTAAATTTTTTCTTTGTCTTATTACCACCGCCCTAACTACTTCGTGTTTTTTTACAATCCTTCTTGGTTCTGCTTCTTTTACTGCCACCACAATTACATCTCCTATTTGAGCATAACGTTTTCTAGTTCCGCCCAAAACCCTAAAACACTGGGCTATTTTCGCTCCAGTATTATCGGCAACTTTTAATTTTGTCTGGGGCTGAATCATAAAATTATTGATTTTCTTTTTCTTCAATTGGTTCGGTTTCTTTTGCGTTATCGCTTATCTTTCTAACCACTTTCCATTTTTTATCTTTTGAAACGGGCCTGCATTCTTCAATAACCACCGCATCGCCAATTTTATAGATTCCGTCTTCAACATGGACTTTATATTTTTTATGCACTTTATACCTTCTCTTGTATTTTGGATGCATTTTAACTCTTTCTACCTGAACCACTATTGTTTTCTGCATTTTATTTGAAGTAACAACACCCGTTAATTTTCTTTTTGGCATATTATTTTAATATTGTTAAAATTTGGGAAATTTCTTTTTTAATTCTTCTGATTTCTCTTACATTTTTTACTTTCCCTGAAAATAGATCAAACCTAAGCTGTCTTAGTTTTTCTCTATCATCTTCTAAAATTCTTTTGAGGTCTTCTTTTTTTCTTTGACGAAATTCTTTTATTTTCATCTTGAAATAAACTTTGTTTTTATTGGTAATTTATCGGCTGCCTTACCGAAAGCCTCTTGGGCAATTTCTTTTTTTACTCCGTCTAATTCGAATATTATTCTACCGGTTTTTATCGGAAAGGCATAATGGTCTACGCTTCCCTTACCGCCACCCATTGGAACCTCTGTACCTTTTCTGGTAATGGGCTTGTCCGGAAAAATCCTTATCCATAACTTTCCGCCCTTTTTTAAATATCTAATAACGGCTCTTCTGGCCGCTTCTATTTGTCTGGCGGAAATCCAGCGTGTTTCCAGGCTTTTTAAACCGAATGAGCCGAAGTTCAAATCGGTTCCCCGTGTTTCTATTCCTTTAGACCTGCCTCTTCTCCATTTTCTATGTTTAACTTTTTTAGGCATTAAGATAGCCATAATTTTATTTTTTATCGAATTTTTCTCCCTTATAAATCCAGACCTTCACTCCAATTGTTCCAAAATTACAATAGGCTTTTGCCTGAGCGTAATCAATATCTGCCCTGATGGTCTGACGCGGCAATCTTCCTTTTTTAATCCATTCTCTCCTGGCGATATCTGTTCCCATCAATCGGCCGGCGACCTCCAGTCTTGCCCCCTGGTTTTCTTTTACTGATATTATTTTCTCCATTGCTTGCTTTAAAACCCTTTTGTGGGGCAATCTTTTTTCAATCTGTTGGGCTATCCATTGAGCCGCCAAACTGGCTGACGACCAAGGGTTTTTAATCTCTTTTATCTCCAATTTTAATTCTTTTTTTTGTTCTGTCTTTAAAATTTTTCTTTCTAATTCTTTTTTTAGTTCTTCGACTCCTCCTCCGCCCCTACCAATAATAAGCCCGGGCCTGGCACTTTGAATAATTAAATTTAACTTCCCAGGAAATCTCTCAATTTCAATTTTTTCTATTCCCAGTTTTCCCAATTTCTTCTCAAGGAATTCTCTAATTCTAAAATCTTCTTCCAAATACTTGGGTAGGTTTTTTTTACTCAGCCAGCGAGAATTCCAATCGCCAAGGTCTTTTAATCTATATGATTTTGGGTGAACTTTATGAGCCATAATTTAAAATGATTTTCTTCTGAAAAACCTTCTAAGGCCTTTATCCGCTTTTGGTTTTTTTAGTTCTTTCTCCGGTCTAATTTTTATTTTTTCCTTCTTTTGTTTCTCCCACTCAAGTATTTCTCCTTCGGTTTTTTCTTCTTTTACTTCTTTTGGTTTCTCTTTTTTCTGGGCTTCTGTCTTTTTTTTCTTCTTTTTTTCTTCTTTAAGAACCCCGCCAAGAACAAGGGTAATATGAGAAGTCTTTTTCTGAATTTCGCCAACCCTGCCGTGAGCCCTTGCTCTCCATCTTTTATATTTTGGACCCTCATCTACTGTAATTTTAGATATATAAAGGTTATCTGTTTCTAATTGAAGATTATTTTTAGCGTTGGCTATCGCTTGGTTCAAAAGTTTTAATAGGGGCAGGGTGGATTTTTTATTTTTAAATTTCAAAATCTCTTGAGCTTTATCAATTCTTTTTCCTCTAATTAGGTCGGCAACTAACCTTACTTTCCGCGGGGCTATTCTTAAATATTTTAGTTTTGCTACAACTTCCATAGATTAACTTATTGAGATTTTTCTTTTTGGCCACCTCCCGGCGCTTCTTTTGGCTGGGGTTCTTTCAACTTTTCTGTTTCTTTTTCGGACTCTTTTTGTTCCATTTCCCTTTGAATTCTTCCGCCGTGCCTGGAAAACTTGGTTGTGGGAGAGAATTCGCCAAGTTTGTGTCCAACCATATTTTCGGTTATTTTAACAAGAATAAACTCCTTGCCATTATGAACTCCGAGGGTAAGACCAACCATTTCCGGCACAATAGTACAAGCACGGGACCAAGTTTTAATAACTTCTTTTGAGCCTGGTTTCAGTTTATTTATTTTTTTTATTAATTTTTGGTCAACAAACGGACCTTTCTTAAGCGATCTCGCCATAATTATTTTTTACGTTTTTTTTGTCTTCTTTTTATAATATTTTTATCTGTCCATTTCTTTTTTCTTGTCTTTACTCCAAGGGCCGGTTTTCCCCAAGGAGTTTTGGGATGTTTTAAACCAATTGGCGCCCTTCCCTCTCCTCCGCCGTGAGGATGATCAACAGGATTCATGGCCGAACCCCTAACGGTAGGCCTTATTCCTTTCTTCCTTTTTCTTCCGGCTTTGCCGATTATAATAAATCTGTGTTCGGGTTTGGAAACCTGGCCAACCGAAGCAAAGCATTCCTGCGAAACTTTTCTTACTTCAGAAGAGGGCATTTCCAAAAAAGTATATTCCTCCTCCCGTGAAACAACCCTTACTGAAGTTCCGGCTCCCCTAGCCAACCTCCCTCCCCTTCCCGGTTCAATTTCAACATTATAAACTGGGGTTCCTACCGGAATATTTTTTAATTTCATTCTGTTTCCTGTTTTAATTTCAGCTTTTTCCTGGCAAACTACCTCTTCTCCGATTTTTAAGTCGTAAGGCGCAATGCGATATCTCTTTTCTCCGTCTTTATATTCTAAAAGGCAAATAAAAGCAGTTCTATTGGGATCGTACTCAATGGCTACCACCTTTGCCGGAATATTTATCTTTTCCTGCCCGAAATCCAAAATTCTGTAAAGCCGCTTCACCCCGCCGCCCCTATGACGAACAGTAATCCTTCCCTGGCTTCCTCTGCCAGCTTTCTTTTTTAAGTATAACATCAATTTTTTTTCAGGCTTTTTCTTTGTTATGGGTGATTTGGGATTTTTCATTTTTTAAAGATTATTTTGGTAATAATTCTATTTTTTGCCCCTCTCTTATTCTAATAATTGCTTTTTTATAACCTTTTCGGAATCCCTTAATTCTTCCTAATCTTCTTTTCTTTTTCGGCACATTTATAATTTTAACGGCTGTAACCTCTACGCCAAAAACGCTTTCAACCGCTTTTTTTACTTCTTTTTTATTAGAATCGGACCAAATTTTAAAAACATATTGATTTTTACCGACCAAAGAAGTTGCTTTTTCTGTCACGTGGGGGACCCTAAGAACCTTGTAAGCCGTTTTTGAAATCTTTATTGGTTTTTTTGTTGGTTTTTTCGCCTGAGGAATTTTAACTACAGCCGGTTTTTTTTCGTTTTTTAAATCTTTTTTTTCTTCCGGTTTTCTTTTCTTTTCTTTTACTTTTTCTCTTTTTTTAAAAATGTCAAAAATCGGCATATTATATTATTTTTTAAGAAAAGTTTCTTTAATTATCTTTACAGTTTCTTTTGGCATAATTAAATATTTAAAGGAAAGTAAATCTAAACAGTTTAAGTTTCTGGCTTCGATTGTTTTTATCTTCTTTAAATTTCTAACTGCTAAAATTATATTTTTATCAACTTTGGGTAAAACAATTAAAGAGCTTTCGTTTTTTTGGGGCAATTTTTTAAAAATCTCTGATATTTTTTTTGTTTTTCCTTTTTCTAAAATTATCTTATCCAGTAATATTAACAAATTATTTTTAACTTTAGCAGAAAGAACCATAAATAGCGCTTTCTTTCTTATTTTTTTATTAATTTTCTTCTTAAAAGATCTTTCCTTTTGAGGTCCGAAAGTTACTCCTCCTCCCCTCCATAAAGGAGAACGAATTGATCCGTGCCTGGCCCTTCCCGTTCCTTTTTGCCGCCAAGGCTTTCTACCTCCGCCCCTAACTTCTCCCCTTCCTTTTGTGTGAGATAAAACTTTTCTTCTGTTGGCGTATTGGGAAACCACAACCTGGTGAATTAGGGCAAGATTTATTTTAACGTCGAAAATTTCCTTCGGCAGTAAGGTTTGATTCAATTCTTTTCCTTCCTGATTGTAAACATTTGCTTTCATCTTTTTGGGAATTAACCTTTTATTTCCAAAAGAGCACCCTTATTTCCGGGTACCGCTCCTTTTACGGCTAATAAATTTTTTTCTTTGTCTACTTTTAATATTTCTAAATTTTTAACTGTAATTCTTTCTGCTCCCATTCTGCCTGGCATTTTTTTTCCTTTAATTACTCTTTCGGGAAAAGAACTCCCTACAGATCCTATGGTTCGGTGTTCGTGCTTCACCCCGTGAGTAGCATTCCTTCCAGAAAACCCCCATCTTTTAACTCCGCCCTGAAAACCCTTTCCTTTGCTGATTCCCGAAATCTTTACCTTATCCCCTTCTTGAAAAATTGAAACATTTATCTCGTCGTTTATTTTAAAGTCCTCGCCGTTTTTAAATTCTTTTTTGTATTTGTACTCTTTTCCTTTTTCTGTTTTCTTTATTTTTTTTGTTTTTTTAATAAAACCTATCTGAACGGCTTTATACCTATCATTATCTTCTGTTTTTAATTGAATAACATAACAAGGCCCGGCTTCAATTAAAGTTACGGGGGTTTGATTTCCGTTTTCATTAAAAATCTGCGACATTCCAAGTTTTAATCCCAATATGAATTTCATATTTTTCAACGAAAAACTGGGCTATTGCCCAGTTTTTCAGGCAATTTACTTATTGTATTATTTTTTTTATTTTTTTGGAAGGGAAAATTTCATAAAAATAAGATTTTCCGTTACATTTTAATTTCAATATCTACTCCAGCCGGTAAATTTAAACTCATTAAAGCGTCGATTACTTTTGGATTTGGATTTAAAACATCTATCAACCTTTTATGGATTCTCATTTCAAACTGCTCTCTGGCATCTTTGTGTATAAAAGAAGATCTGTTAACTGTATATTTGCTGATTTCGGTCGGAAGAGGAACCGGTCCTGAAATTTCTGCTCCATAGCGCAAAGCGACGTCAACAATCTGACGAGCGCTGTTGTCAATTACTTTATGGTCATAAGCCTTAAGCTTAATTCTAAGCTTTGACTTAATTTCTTCTTCGATTTCAACTAATTTTTTCTTAACTGGCATTCTTTAATTTAAAATTTAGATTCCAAGACAAATAAAAATTTTAATAGGGAACTTTATGTCTTCTTATTTAATTATCTTTGTTACCACTCCGGCCCCCACCGTTTTTCCGCCTTCTCTGATAGCAAATCTTTGCTTTTCTTCCATAGCAATGGGAGCGATTAATTTAACCTTCAAATTAACCGTATCGCCGGGCATAACCATTTCTGTTCCTTCGGGTAGAGCAATATCTCCAGTAACATCTGTTGTTCTGAAATAAAGCTGGGGTTTATAACCTGTAAAGAAAGGGGTGTGACGACCGCCTTCTTCTTTGGTTAAAACATAAACTTCGCCTTCAAATTCAGTATGAGGAGTAATACTTCCGGGCTTTGCCAAAACCTGCCCCCTTTCTACATCTTCTTTCTTCAACCCTCTCAAAAGTATTCCTACATTATCTCCGGCCCTTCCTTCATCTAGAGTTTTCTGGAACATCTCAACGCTTACAGCAATAGTTTTGCCTGTTGGTTTAATACCAACTAATTCCACTTCGTCATTGGGTTTTACAATACCTCGTTCAATTCTTCCAGTGGCAACCGTTCCTCTGCCGGCAATAGAAAAAACATCCTCAATTGCCATTAAAAATGGCTTATCTGTTTCTCTGGCCGGTTCTGGAATATTTTCATCTATTGCTTTAACTAAATCTAAAATTGGCTTGGCCGCTTCGTCATCAACCGATTTTGCTTCCAATGCTTTTAAAGCAGAACCTCTAATTATAGGCGCTTGATCGCCGGGAAAATTATATTTTTTCAAAAGTTCTCTTATTTCCGATTCCACCAGGTCAATAATTTCAGGGTCATCAACTGCGTCACATTTATTTAAAAATACCACAATTGACGGTAGTCCCACCTGACGAGCCAAAAGAATGTGTTCCCTGGTCTGTGGCATTGGTCCGTCAGGAGCCGAAACAACCAAAATCGCGCCATCCATTTGAGCGGCTCCGGTAATCATATTTTTTATGTAATCGGCGTGTCCGGGACAATCAATCCAGGCGTAGTGTCTTTTTTCTGATTCGAATTCGGTATGACAAACATTAATAGTAAGCCCGCGGGCTTTTTCCTCCGGCGCTGAATCTATCTGCTCAACTGTTCTATCAGACGCTTTCAACCCTTTAAGGTTTTGAACTTTTAGAACAGCGGCAGTTAATGTAGTTTTTCCATGGTCAACATGACCTATGGTACCGACATTTACGTGAGGTTTTTCCCTCACAAATTTTTCTTTTTCTGCCATATATTTTTTTTATTTATCATGAGACATACAATACACAGCATTTAAAATGCTATGTAAATATATATTACATGAAATTAATGATATATTGACGTATATTATTATTTTATTGATTTTAAAAAAATAGTCAATAGATAAACTTGTGAATAATTTCTCTTATCGCCTTTTGCCTTCGATAATCTCCTGGGCAATGTTTTGAGGCACTTCTTCATAACAATCAAATTCCATAGTGAATGTTCCCCTTCCTTCGGTTAGAGATCTTAGATTGGTGGCGTAACCGAACATCTCGGCCAAAGGAACTTTGGCCGAAATTATTTTCAAATTTAATCTTTCGCCGGTTTCTTCAATTTTTCCTCTTCTGGCGGATAGATCTCCTATAGTATCGCCTAAAAATTCAGAAGGAACAACAACTTCAAGTTTCATTATAGGTTCCAACAAAACCGGCTTTGCCTTTTTACAGGCGTTCTGAAGAGCCATGGAGCCCGCTATCTTAAAAGCAATTTCCGAAGAGTCAACCTCATGAAAAGAACCATCAAAAAGAGCAACTGAAATATCAACTATGGGGTAGCCTGCCACCACTCCCTTGTCTAATGCCTCCTTTATTCCTTTCTCCACTGCCGGAATGAATTCCCGGGGAATAATTCCGCCTTTTATTTCGTTTATAAATTCGAACCCCTCTCCTCTTTCTTTGGGTTCAGCTCTTAGTATAACATGACCGTATTGACCCCTGCCGCCCGATTGACGAATATATTTTCCTTCGGCTTCTGACGTTGTTTTTATTGTTTCCTTATAGGCGACTTGAGGTCTACCGACACTAGCTTCCACTTTAAATTCTCTTTTCATTCTGTCGGCAATAATTTCCAGGTGCAGTTCCCCCATTCCAGAAATAATCGTTTCTCCTGTTTCCATATCTCCTTTAATTCTGAATGTTGGATCTTCTTCTGCTAATTTTTTCAAAGCAACGCCCATCTTCTCCTGGTCTTGTTTTGTTTTCGGCTCAATCCTAATCGAAATTACCGGTTCCGGGAATACAATTTTTTCGAGAACAACGGGGTTGTTTTCGTCACACAAAGTATGGCCGGTGCTGGTATTTTTCAAACCAACGGTAGCGGCGATGTTTCCTGTAAAAACTTCCTCCACCTCTTCTCTCTCGGCGGCATGCATTCTTACAATCCTGCCGATTCTCTCTTTTTCGTTGGTAGTTGAATTTAAAACATAAGATCCTTTTGTTAAAGAACCGGAATAAACCCGGAAGTAAGTTAAAGTTCCAACGTAAGGATCGGTGGCAATTTTAAAAGCCAGAGCTGAAAAAGGTTCTGAATCCGAAGGTTTTCTTTCTACTTCCTCTCCCGTCCTGGGATCAGTTCCTTTAACCGGAGGAAGTTCGGTTGGGTTTGGCAAATAAAAAATTACGGCATCCAACAGCGACTGAACTCCTTTATTTTTTAAAGCCGAGCCGCATAAAACCGGAATTAATTTATAATTTATAGTAGCCCTTCTTAAAACTTCTTTTAATTCTTCGGAAGAAATTTCTTCTTTGGCTAAATATTTTTCTAATAATTTATCGTCTTCGGCAGCAACTTTTTCCAATAATTTTTCTCTCCATTCTTTTACCCTTTCCAATAAATCCTGGGGAATTTCTTCTTCTTTTACGACCTGACCGAAGTCGCCTTCGAAATTAAGAACTTTCATTTTTAATAAATCAATTACTCCCCGGTGCTTTTCTTCTTCTCCTATCGGTATTTGAAGGGCGACGGCGTCCGGAGAAAGTTTGTTCCAAATGGACTCCAAGCTTTTTTCAAAAGAAGCACCGGTTCTGTCCAGTTTATTAATAAAGCAAATTCGAGGGACTGAAAATTTATCGGCCTGATGCCATACGGTTTCAGATTGCGGTTCAACTCCGGCTACTCCGTCAAAAACCACCACTGCCCCGTCCAAAACCCGGAGAGATCTTTGGACTTCGGCGGTAAAATCAATATGACCTGGTGTATCAATTATATTTATCCTGTATTCATTTTCTTTCTTCTTTTCCGAATCTGTCGGCGTCCAAAAACAAGTGGTAGCGGCAGAAGTAATAGTAATACCTCTTTCTTTTTCCTGAGCCATCCAGTCCATAATCGCCTTTCCATCGTGAACTTCTCCGATTTTGTGAGAAATACCGGTATAGAAAAGCACCCGTTCGGTAACGGTTGTTTTTCCAGCGTCAATATGGGCTATAATACCAATGTCTCTTGTTTTTTCTAAGGAATACTGCCTTGCCATGAATTTTACCGACTAAAATGAGCGAACGCTCTATTGGCTTCCGCCATTCGATGAGTATCTTCTTTCTTTTTTATTGCCGCTCCCTCATTGTTGGCGGCTTGAATTAATTCTTCGGCTAACTTTTCTCTCATTGGCTTTTCTTTTTTGGTTTTCGCGGCTTTAATTATCCAACGCATAGCCAAAGTAATTCTTCTGTCCTCTCTAACTTCCATAGGAACCTGATAAGTAGCACCTCCCACCCTTTTTGGTTTTACTTCCAAAAGAGGAGACGCCTTTTCTAATGCTTTTTCAAAAACTTCCAAGGGGTCTTTTTTTGTTTTTTCTTTAATAATATCGAAAGATTTATAAACAATTTTTTGGGCGATTGTTTTTTTACCCTTTCTCATTATTTGATTAATAAATTTGGCGACAGCAATATTATTATAGATCGGGTCTGGTTTTATAATTTTTTTTTCTTTATTTCTACGTGCCATATTATTTTTCCTTTTTTGCTCCGTATTTGCTTCTTTGCTGCTTTCTCCCCTCAACTCCACCCGTATCAAGCACGCCCCTGACAACGTGATATCTAACTCCAGGTAAGTCTTTTACTCTTCCACCCCTAAGTAAAACTACCGAGTGCTCTTGGAGATTGTGACCTTCACCCGGAATATAAGCCGTAACTTCCATTCCATTGGTTAACCTAACTCTGGCTACTTTTCTTAAAGCCGAGTTTGGCTTTTTGGGAGTTACGGTAAAAACTTTCAAGCAAACTCCCCTTTTAAAAGGAGAAGAAAAGTCTTTTGGTCTGTTTTTTAAAACATTAAAGCCATATGCCAAAGCCGGCGTCTTTGTTCGCTTTTTTAATTTCTTTCTTGGTCTTTTTATCAATTGTCTGATTGTTGGCATATCAAATTAAAAAATAACATAACTTATTTAAAAAGTCAACTAAAAATATTTAGCCTCCCACGATTAAATTAAAAATAACGTTAATCAAAGAAATTATCAAAGGGAAAAAAAATAAGATGACAAAAATTAAAATAAAAATGCCAAATTGAGAAAGAAATATTTTTATTTTTCTCATTGAGTCCGGCAAAAAAGTAAAGAGAATATGAGAACCGTCCAAAGGAGGAATAGGAAGTAAATTAAATACGGCCAAAAGTATATTAATATAAACGATATAACTAAACATTAAGTAAAGGCCGGGTATATTGTTGATTGGAGAGATAAGTCTTAAAACCAAACCGAAAACTAAAGCTACCGCTAAATTAGCTCCCGGTCCCGCCAAGGCTGATTTTGCCTCGCCGTATTTTCGGTCTTTAAAATTAAAAGGGTTAATTGGAACTGGTTTTGCCCAACCGATTAAAAAAGGACTATTCATTAAAATTAAAAACAAGGGAACGAAAACCGAGCCGATTGGATCTAAATGTTTTATTGGATTTAACGTTAAACGGCCGGCATACTTTGCCGTCGGATCGCCCATGGCGAAAGCGGCGGCTCCGTGAGCCACTTCATGAATCACAATAGAAAAAATTAAAATAATTACTAAAAATATATATTCCATATCTTTTAGTATAACATAAAATTTCAGATTAATAATTTTCTTGATTTAAATAAAAAATTTTGCTAATATTCTCTATATGGCAAAACAGTGCGCAATCTGCGGAAAAAAAGGAATGATGGTGGTAAAGCGAAGAAAACTAAGGGGAAAATTCAATCCAACCACCAAAAGAAGGAAGTATCCCAATTTACAATGGGTAAGGTTGATTTCGGGTAAAAAAATTCTTGCCTGCGCGAAATGCATTAAGGCTTTGAGTAAAAGAAACAGATAAAAAATAATACGGGATGTAGTATAACGGCAGTATTCACCCTTGGGGTGGGTGCGACCCGGGTTCGATTCCCGGCATCCCGACCAAAAAATCCGCCTTTTGGCGGGTTTTTTGATGACTCCGTTCCCCTTTTAGAAGTTTTATCGGGAAAAAATTCCAAGTGGGAATCAAAGCTCTAATCCACGGATTAGAATCATATCAGATTCCCTTTGTAAACTTTTAGACCAGATCTTGCTAAAAGGAGCTCCCCGGAGTCAATTTCATTATAACTTTTCTCAAAAAGGGTTGTCAAATTTAAAGATTAAAAATTTTTGCTATTTGTTTAATCAAAGAAAGGGCAACGGGCGAAGCCAATAAACTGTAAGATTTTTTTCCTTCGTCATCTTTGATAATCCAAGGTTTTTCTTTTACTTTTACTTTTTTTTCTTTTTCCGACCATTCAAAAAAATAAACCGGAGTAATTTCATAATCGTCAACGTTTTTTTTAGCCAAACTTACTGGAATGGAATTTCTCAAATAAACCCTTGGGATACCGTAAAGAGAAATCGCTTGCTTTATTAATTGTTCGTCTTTTTTTATTCTTTTTTTAATCGGTTTTATGCCGGCCTTATCCCCTTCTTTGGAAACCATCCTCGCTCCCTTGCACCTTGGGTTGTCACAGATTAAATAAAATTCTCCTTTCTTTTTATCGTATCCTATTTTTGAAGTAGGCAACAAATATAAACTTCTCGAAGTTTGACAAACGGGGCAAATTCTTCTGCACTTCATTCGGGCATCAATTACTGATTCTGGCACGTCAATTAAAACAAAAAGGTCGGCGTCGTTTCTATAACCGACCAAGTCGCGGAAAAAAAGGGAAAAGTTTATCTGGTCCAAATCCCTGGGGAAGCCGTCAATAAAAAGGGTTTTCTTTTTTCTTTTTGAAATTTCTCTTTTTGTCAAAGCTAAAATTAATTCAGTAGGCAGAAGAGGAGCAGCCGTGCTTCTTTTCTCAAGAAGAGCAATTAATTCTTTCACCGAAGTCCATCCTCGATAATTTTTTTCCAAAAAAATAATCAGCTCTTTTTTCTTTTTTTTATCTTTCAGTTCTTTATCAATCTCTCTGATCATATCACCTATGGAAAAATGGTCTATTTTTTCGGGCCCAATTATTTCAGCGAATAATTTAGAATAAGTTCCCTTGCCGGAATTTTTTTTGCCCAAAAGATAAACAATAAAAGTGTTTTTCTTTAAAAAATTCCTTATTTTTTTAATTTCTCTTCCTGCTTTTAACTCAAAATATTCCTTTCTTTCTTTCGGATTATTTAAGTCGAATTTCTTATTTAGTCCTTTTATTTTAGTTTTAAAGATTGGGAATCGCATATAATTTTTATGTTTCCTAATTCATCTGTTCTAAAAATGCTTATATCATATTTTTCCAAAATCTCCAAAGTTTCAGAATGAGGATGGCCGTAAGAATTATTTTTGCCAACCGAAATTACGGCAATTTCTGGGGAAACTTTCTTGATAAAATCTTCGTCAGTTGAAGTCTTGCTTCCATGATGGCCAACTTTTAATACGTCTGAATCAATCTCTATTCCTTGGGCTATTAATTCTTTTTCTACCACCTTGTAAGCATCGCCTGTAAACAAGAAAGATTTTTCACCGAATACCAAACGGGTAATTACCGAAGTATTGTTTGTGTTTTTAACATTTTTTTCCTTAAAACTTTCAAAAGGATGTAAAACTTCCATTTCAAATCCGAAGTCTCCTATTATTTTTTGGCCGGATTTTGCGATTATTATTTCGGCCTCCTCTTTATCAACTAATTTCTGCCATTCTTTATACTCTTTTGCGTCTCTTAAAACTCCTGACCATAAGATATTTTCAATATTATATCTTTTTAAGACGTCTATTAAGCCACCGTAATGGTCGTGTTCGGGGTGGGTTAATATTATAAAATCTATTGTTCTATCCCAGAAAGGCATTTCTTGAGACAGTTTCTCCAAGATGTTTTTTCCTGGTCCTCCGTCGATTAAAATTTGGTTTCCGTCCGGAGTTTCAATAAAAATGGCGTCTCCCTGTCCGACATCAAAAAAGGTAATTTCTAAAAATTTCGGTTGGGATAAATCATAAACCGCCAGCCAAGCCAAAATATTCAAAAAAAATAACGAGGCTAAAATTAAAAAAGCGTTTTCTTGCCTTTTCACTAAATTTTAAATTTAATTTTCTTCTACGGTCTCATTACCTTCTAATAATTCTTTACTCATTTTAAAATGGTTTTTAAGAAGCCACATATAAACTTTCTGAGTATCTGTTTTGTTATTGTCAGAACCCAAAAGAATAATTGCTATATTTCTTTCTAAATCGTCTTTTGTGATTAAACGAAATATAAAAATTGCCGTATTTTTAGATTTTTTGATAAATCCCGTCTTCCCACCAATAAGGGTAGGGTCTTCTATGAAAACGTTTTTATTCCAGAGTTTTTCAATATCAAAACTGACTCCGCCAAAACTTAAAACTTCTTTCCCTTTTGTAATTTCCAAAAGGGGCGGACGATTATTCAATATATACCTCGCCAAATAAAAAAGGTCTTGAGCTGTAGAAATATTCTCGGGGTCGTATCCGGAAGGGTCTACAAATTTCGTCTGCTCCATAAAAATAGATTTTGCTTTTTCATTCATCAATCTAATAGTGTTGTCTCGTCCCAAAAAATAACTAAGTGCTTCGGCCGCATCATTTGAAGATTCTATTAAAAGAGGGTAAAATAATTCCACCGTGCTAAAATATTTTCCTTTTTCCAGTCCGTCGGTCGAACCGTAACCTTCAAGCATCGGCTCTGTTATTGAAATAGATTTTCTCAAATCAATATTTTCCGAAACCACGACGGCTGTCATTAGTTTTGTTAAAGAGGCCACCGGCAATTTTTCTTGAGAAGATTTTTGGGAAAAAATAAAACCAGAGTCCAAATCTGCTACCAAATAGCTCTTGGCGGAAATCTGGGGAAAATCAGATAAGTTTTTTTTAGGATATTCATAATAATCTTTTTCTTTATCCATCACTAAAACCGGCATATTTATTTCGGTTAATTCGTAAATGGATTCTGCGTCTTCGTCTTTTAAACGAAGGCATCCGCCGGAGACCGAAGATTCAAGTTTTGTCCCGCCGGGATAATAAGGCTCTCCATGAATATAGTATTTTCCGTAATAACGAAGGGAGTAGGGCATGTAAACTTTTGAAATAGTCGAATAGCTAATCTCATTTCCTGACATAATTTTATAAAGCCCGACTGCCGATCCTCCCCATCTTTGGGGATCACCCTTTCTTAAAATGGGAACTTCTTTGGTAACCTCGCCCCCTTTATGAAGAGTAATTTCCATTCTATCCAAATCAACCTTTAAGAAATCTTTTTTTTGAGAAATAAAAATTTTCTCCTTTTCTTCAATTAATTCAAGAAAGGCCGGAACTTTTATTTTAAGAGTTGAATTATTTAAATTAACTTTATTCTCAATAATTGAAACCTTGGGGATTAAAAAACTGCCCAAAAAAATTGGCATTAACAAAAAAAACAAAATGAAAAATAACAGCTTAATCTTCATTTTAAATATTTTATCTAAAATAAATTTTAAAAACAAGCCTAAAACAAAACATCCCTGGCTTTCGGCTTGGGATGTTTTAAAAGACTTCCGGAAATCCTCGTATTAGGCTTTGCCCATTATTCTGAACATTTTTGTGCCGCATTTCGGACAAACACCGGTCATGGCCCTCCTCTTTACTCCGCCCTTTCCTTTCATAGTTACTTCTTTGGCGTTTGACATTTCTTGTTTCTTTTTACATTTAACGCAATAACCTTCCATAATAATTAAAAATTTTATTTTTTTCGAAAACGACCTTTTCCACAGATTAATTTACCTTAATTTATATATAAATTTAAGTCAAGCCCCGAATAAATTAGAGTTAAGATTAAAAATTTTACAGAATATCCTCCAATTTTTTATCGGAAGCGATAATGGTTACCCTGATTCCCAATTCCCTGGCTTTTTCTCTGGCGCCAGGCCCTATAAGTTTGGTTTTTATTTCGTCCGGATCGGTAAATTTTATAATTCTCATTCCAAATCTTCCAAATTTTCCTTCTTGGGTGAAATAAGGATTTCTAATTTTCTCTTTTTGAACTATTTCTCCGTTTTCTTTATCGATAATAAGGTACTCTGGCGCTCCGAAATCTTCAAAAATCTCATTTTCTTTAATTGGAATAATTATTCTGTATCCTTTTTTGGCAAGACCCATCTTGGCAAGACCCGTTCCTTCAAGAGCCCTACCGAACCTAAACCTTCTCCCCCAACCACCGCCAAATCTTCCTCCCCAGCCCCGCCAACTGGGCCTTACGATACCCTCTTTAATTTTATGGGTTTCAATTTGAACAACTATATATTTTAAACTGTCAATTTTTTTTAAAAGATTATTCTGCAGTTCTTCGGAAATTTTTTGGGCCTCCTCCACCCTTAATTGAGAATCTAATTTAATTTTCAATTCAGCGAAAACAACCGCTCCGATTTTTCTGGTTTTTAAATCACTTATTAAAATATTTTTTTCTTTAGAAATTTTTCTAATTTCCTCCTCTATTTTCTCGTCCCTTACCCCCAAAAGATTATCAGTAACCATTTTACTGATTCCAAAACTTTCTTTTAAAATATAAAGGCCGATTAAAATGGCCAAGATGCCGTCAACTATCGGGAAATATCTTATAAAAATAAATCCGATTAAAACTCCGCCAGACGCGATAACGTCGGCTCTTGAATGCTCGGCGTCTGCAATTAAAGCCAAACTTTCCTCTTTCCTTCCGTATTTAAATTTTAAACGAGCCATTATTTCATTTAAGATAATAGAAATTACAATTATTAAAATTCCCCAAAGAGTAAACTGAACTGTTTCTTTTTTTAAAATATGGGTTGCTCCTTCGTAAATAATCCAAATTCCGGAAACGGCCAAAAGCAAAGCAACCGCTAAACCTCCCAAGGACTCGGCGGTATAATATCCATAGGGATGATTTTTGTCTACCGGTTTTTTAGAAACTTTTATGCCCAAAAAAGTAATAAAAGAAGAAACAACATCCAAACCAGAATGAATACCTTCGGCTATTAAGGCAGAACTGTTTATCAAAAATCCCACTAAAAGCTTTCCTCCTCCCAAAAAAATATTAGCCAAAGTAGCTATAATAGATACCTTCTCTTTGTTCATTTTTTTTAAATATTCTTACTTTAAGAATTCCTTCAATACTTCTTTTACAATGCCTTTCCTCTCAAAAGATTTTATTCCTTTTTCATCCAGAGCGTCCTTCATGTTATAACCCACCCTTCCAGCCACCAAAACATCAACATTTTTGTCGGCCATCATTTTAGCGATAGCGATTCCGGCTCCTCCGCCCCCGATGGCAAAAGGATTGGATAATTCTTCTAAAATTTCTCCTTTTTCATTAAAGATCAAAAAGTAGGTAGAACGCCCCGCCTGCGGGCTTATTTCCGCTTCTTCTTTTTTTTCAGTTGAAGCTACGGCAATTTTCATAATTTTTATTTTAATCTAAGAAATTTGTCGACCAAAATACCGTTAATTATAGAAAATAAAATCATATAAAAAGTGAGGGCAAGGGTAAAGGGCAGTCCGAAATAGTAAATCATCATAGGGAGAAGGGGTATTTTTACCGCCCGATTATAAAGAAAGGTGGCAATAAAAGAATCTCTCATTCCCTTTTCTTTTAATTCGCTCAAAAGAGGATACCACATATATATGGGGCCGGTGGACAAAATCCCGCCTAAAATGGCAAAAAGCCAACCTTTAGTTCTTGATCCTCCTCCGAAAAATTTTAACATCTTTCTGGAATCAAAGAATAATCGTAAGAGAAGCGTAAACAAAAAAACCAAAAGGAATACAGGAATGATTCTCCAAAGAAGATTTAGGGCTTCAGAAAGCGCCCTTTCTATCAAATTAAAATTTATTATCGACAAAACCAAATATAAAAGAAAAACTAAAAAGAGAAAAATCCATTTGCCTTCAATTTTTCTAAAAATTTTATTTAACATAAAAATCCCAGCGTATAAATGGTCAAAACCGAAACAACCAAAGACGTAATAAAACTGAAGGCGTTTCTGGTTATGGCGAATTTCTTTCCCAGCATATATGATTCTGCCGGCAGTTGGATTATGCCAACGCTAACCCAGGCCAAAATAAAAGCGGTTACGGCAATTAAACTAATCCCCTGTTTTAAAAGCTCGCCCCCTAAAATATAGCTTGTTATCGGGCTTCCGGCCGCTATGCTTCCAAAAAGAGCGCCCAAAAGAGAATCAATAAATTTATTTTCGGTAAAAACTTTTAAATAAAAACTTTTGGGAATTGCCACAACAGACAAACTAATAAGCATAATAATACCTATGATAACGGGTAAAATTTGCTTAAAACTGTTGGTGGTTTTAATTAAAGAATCTTTTACATTTACTTTTTCCATATATTTTATTTTAACAAAAAATCGTTCTTTTTACGAATGGATTTTTGGAAAAAATAAAATCTCCGGGCCCCAATCGAGCTCGGAGATGTCAATATCAAATGTGCTAAATTACTTCTTTCTTCTCTTTTTTTTCTTCTTTGGAAGAAATGCGTAACTTATACCACACTCACTACAACATAAACCCTTATCTTTCCAAATCGGCGGAACCCTGCTGACACTCCCAGTAAGCCCCCTCTTTGGCAGATTTTTCTCAAAAATAGATCTCTCAACAATTTCTGCACCACAGGAGGAACAATAAATTCCGGTGGGCCTGTCTTTTATATCGCCAATTTTTACTCCTTCCTCATTTTCCTCTGTTTCTTCGCCTGCCCTACAATCGCGCTGATGCGCCCTCATATCACCTACACCTCCAGACATAACTATCCTCCTTCAACTTAGAGTGTGCTGGCATTGAAAATATCATAGAAAATTATTCTTGTCAAAATCGTCTCTTTATAATTGATTTTCTTGGTTGGAAAAAACTAAATTAGAATCTGTTAGTAAATACCCGGAATACTCCAAGTCTTTTAGTACTTCAGTGTATTCAACTAAAATTTCCGGGGGCAATTTTTCCTTAAATACCTCCAATAAAAAGCGGTAGTATTTCATTCTTAATTCTTTTGAACCGGTAAAAAATTGCCAAGCTCCTTCTCTTTTTTCTTTAATAAGAAAAATGATATCCTTCATTTCGGTTATTGCGTCTACGGTTTTAATCATTATCGTCGCCTGATATTCTTTCGCCCTGTCCAATCCCTCAATTTTTCTGTCCCAAAAGTCATTTATAGATTTGTCTTCTGTAAGAAGAACCACGAAATAAGATATTTTTTTGCCGAAATCTTTCTCCAGTTCTTTAACGCTGTAATCGCATTTTTCCAACACATCATGCAAAAGGGCGGCGGTGATCAATTCTTCAGAGTTTGTAAACCGGGAGATAATTATCGCTGTCTCCAGGGAATGGAATATCTGAGGAGTTTTTTCGCTTCCTTTTTTGATGTGGTTTTCGTAAAGTTTTAATGCTTTTTTGATGGCTTTTTGAATTGTTTTGGACATTTTTTGTTTTTATATTAATATTTCCAATTTTCACACCACAAAAAAGCGGCTGGGGAATTTCGCCTAAGATTTATACCTCTTAGAAGGTGAAGTCTCCCAACCACTTTTTATGGTTAGTCAAACTATCTCATCTGGCTCTTAGTAGACTTCACTAATCGCCTTTCCCTGAAAGCAAGGAGAGATAGTAGGTTCCTATTGCCCGGAAACTACGGGTTAATTTGTTAAAGAATTTTCTTTTTTATTATAACAGATAGTTATGAAAATACAAAACTGTGAATAAATAATCAACCTCTTATTTCGCAAACTTTAAAAAAGTGGGATATTTCTTTCTTTGTTTCCGAAAAAAATTCATCAGGGTAGGACGTTATGTTTTCAAATTCAGGATTTATCGTTTTCTCTGCCCTAAAAATCTGCAAATAATAACGATTGGCGGGTCCTATCCACTTGGCTATTTTAACGATATCTTCTTTTGAGTGGATTTTTGAAACAACCGTTGTTCTGAACTCATAATCCACCCCTTCTTCTTTCAAAAGGTTAATACTCTTTTCTATTTTTTCTTTATCAATTTTAACTCCAACGGCTTTTTCGTATTTTTCTTTCGGCGCCTTAACATCCATGGCTATATAATCTATTAATTTTTCATTAATTAACTTTTTGAGCACCTCGGGATTTGAACCGTTGCTGTCAAGTTTTATTAAAAATCCGTATTCTTTTATTTTCTTTAGAAAATCGGGCAGGTCTTTGTTAATTGTCGGCTCTCCCCCGCAAACAACTACTCCTTCCAATAATCCTTTTCTTTCTTTTAGAAAATCAAAAAAAACATCTTCCGGAATTCTGGGCTGTTCTTTAATTTTTTCCGGCAAAACAAGTTCGGCCGAATAACAAAAAGGGCATCTGAAATTGCAACCGATAAGAAAAACAGTGGCCGCTACGCGGCCAGGATAATCAATAAGGGTGGTTTTTTGTAATCCGCCGATTTCTATCATTTTACGCCGGCTAATGCCTTTGATATTTTAAATTCTTTCCTTTCTTTAAATTCTTCCTGTTTTCCGTTGTTCCACTGCTGAACCGGCCTCAAGTACCCCACAACCCTGGAATAAACCTCACAGGGCTGTTTAACTATGCATTTCGGGCAATAAAAATGTTCTCCGTAAATATAACCGTGAACCGGACAAATTGAAAAAGTGGGAGTTAAGGTTATATAAGGCAGATGATAATTACTAAAAAGTCTTTTAACCAAACTTTTAACGGTCTGGATATCAGATATTTTTTCTCCGGCAAAAAGATGCAAAACGGTGCCGCCCGTATATTTGCACTGAACTTCATCCTGAAGTTTTAATGCCTCAAAAATATCATCAGTGTAGTTTACGGGCAGTTGAGTTGAGTTTGTATAATAGGGCTCCTTTTTGCTTCCGGCGGTGATAATATCCGGGTATCTTTCTTTGTCTTTTAAGGCCAATCGGTAAGAGGTTGATTCGGCCGGAGTGGCTTCCAGATTATAAATATGATTTGTTTCTTTTTGATATTTAACCAATTTCTCTCTCATAAAATCCATAACTTCCAGGGTAAATTTTCTTCCCCTGGCAGAAGCAATATTGTCGCCGAGAAAATTTAGAAGGGCTTCGTTCATTCCTATTATGCCGATGGTTGAAAAATGATTTTCATAATAACCGCCTCTCGATTTTTTAATCCCCGAAAGATAAAAATTAGAATAAGGATAAAGACCTTTATCAATGAAGTTCTCAATAACTTTTCTTTTAATCTCAAGGGAATCCTGAGCAATATCCATTATTCTACCCAATCTTTCAAAAAAATCTTTCTTGGTTTTGGACAAATAACCGATTCTGGGAAGGTCTATGGTTACCACCCCTATACTTCCCGTTAGGGAGCCTGCACCAAACAGGCCTCCTCCGCCCCGATTATAAAGCTCTTTTAGGTTTAATCTTAACCTGCAACACATTGACCTGACATCTTCGGGTTTCATTTCAGAGTTTATATAGTTTGCGAAGTAATTTATTCCGTATTTTGCCGACGCCTCAAAAACCTGATCAAAATTTGAATCGTCCCAGGGAAAATCGGGAGTAATGTTTATGGTGGGAATCGGAAAAGAAAAAGGTCTTCCGCTTTTATCTCCTTCCAGCATTACTTCGTAAAACGCTTTATTAAAAACTTTCATTTCTTCTTCAAATTCGCCGTAAGTTTCTTTCTGGGACTTACCGCCGATAATTACCGGTTGATTAACAAAAGAAGGAGAGGGTTTTAAATCTAAAGTAATATTTGAAAAGGGGCATTGAAATCCCACTCTGGTTGGCACTGCCATATTAAACATAAACTCCTGCAGTGATTGTTTCGTCTGTTGATAGTTTAAATTGTCATAACGGATAAAAGGAGCCAATAAAGTATCAAAATTTGAAAAAGCGACGGCCCCGGCTACTTCTCCCTGCAAGGTGTATAAAAAATTTACCGCCTGGCCCAAAGCCGTTCTTAAGTGTTTCGCCGGCTTTGTTTCAACTTTTCCCGAAACTCCGCCGAAACCCTTTAATAATAAATCATAAAGGTCCCAACCCGCGCAGTAGGGACCCAGTGTGTCTAAGTTATGTATATGAAAATCTCCCGAATCGTTTGCTTCTCTGATTTCTTTCGGATAAATTTTATTCAACCAATATTTTTTTACAATATAAGAAACCCCGTAGTGATTTAATCCCTGCAAAGAAAATGCCATATTGGCGTTCTCTTGAACTTCCCAATCGAGTTTTTCCAAATATTGATAAACTCTTTCAACCGCTTCCTCGGAAACCTTTACGGCCTCCCTTACTCTTCTCCTTTGCTCGCGATAAAGAATATAAGCTTTGGCTGTGTCAACTAACTCCTCTAAAATTAAAACTTCTTCAACAATGTCTTGGATTTGCTCTACGGCGGGAATTTCTTCTTTTTTAAATCTCCTGTTTAAAATTTGAATTACTTTGTCTGAAAGTTTCTTTGATAAATTGCCATCGCCCTGATTTGTGGCGGTGATGGCTTTGAAAATGGCGTTGGTAATTTTACTTTGGTCAAAATCAACAATTTTTCCGTCTCTTTTTTTTATTTTTTTAATTTTATTTTCCGTCATTTTCAAAAAATTTATAAATTTATCTTCTTTCTATTGTTTGGGAAGCAATATCTCTTGTCAAAACAAGAGATATTGCTATATTTTATCGCCAAAAAAAATAAGCGTCAAATTCTGTCAGTCCTTCTTAAAACCTTAGTTTTTCCACAACCGCTTATTTAACAAATAACTGGCAAAAGCATTTCCCGTCCCTTTCAATTTCATCAAGGTGATAGGCGCAGGGACAGACAATTTTATCGTCTTTTTCCGGATCGCCGGTCACCCTTCGGCAAGGACAGTATCTTTTTCCGTATTTTTTTTCATTTTTCAAAAGACCCCGTATAATTCTTTCTACTATTTCTTCGTTTGGATTTAACCTTAATCCTTTTTGTTTTGCGTAATCCTCGCATTCTTTAATTAGTTTTTCCATATCTTCTTCTTTCTCTTCTTTTTCTTTTTTTAGATTTTCATCCAGCCAATTTTTTATTGCCGGCTCCGGCTGAACTCCCATAAATCCGCCGACGGATTTCCCGTTTTTAAAAAATACGACTGTTGGAATTTTATTAATTTCAAACTTCAAAGATGTTTGAGGGCAAACGTCAACGTTAACTTTGGCGAAAATTATTTTTCCTCTGTATTCTTCTTCCAACTTTTCAAGAATCGGAGAGAGGACAAAACAAGGCCCGCACCAGGTTGCCCAAAAATCAACCAATATTGGTTTTTCAGACTTTTGAATTATTTCTTCAAAGTTTTGATCGGTTAATTCTGTCATTTTTTTTCTTTAATCTTTTTCTATTTTTTCAATTGCTCCGTAGGGGCAAACTTTTTCTCCACCGCAATTTTTTAATTTTTCCTCATCAACAATTTTTGCTTTATCGTCCTCCCCTAATTCGGTGGCGCCGGGACAATCGGCAACGCAAATGCCGCAACCCATGCATTTTTCTTTATTTACTCTGAACATAATTTTATATTTGTTATTTTTGATAAATTATAATTTAGACTTCTTAAATGACCTTTATTTAATTTATGAATGTTATTTTCTCCGCAGGCTCCGGCGACCATTTTTATTTCTTCAGTACAGTTTTTAATAAAATTTGCTATTTTTTGTGATGCTTCTTCCGCGTTTAAATTTTTTCTCAACTCCGGATCCTGAGTTGTAATTCCCCTTGGACATTTTCCCAAATAACACAATCTACAATAAGTGCAACCAATTGCAACTAATAAAGAGGTTGCCATAAAAACAGCGTCTGCTCCCAAGGCCAAGGCTTTGGCAATATCTGCTCCTTTGTTAAACCCACCTCCAATCCATAACTCTTGCCTGGCCCCAAGTTTATCAAGTATTTCTCTGGCTTTAATTAATGCGGAAATCGCGGGGATTCCAACTTCATCCATCATTATTTCGGGCGCCGCTCCCGTTCCTCCTCTTATTCCGTCAATTGAAATTATATCGGAATTCGCTTGGTAGGCAAATTTTATGTCATTTTCTATGTCGCCGGCAGCCAATTTTATAATAACAGGAACCCCTCCTGTAATTTTTTTCAGCCATTTCACCTTTTCCTTTAAATCATCTGCGCTTTTTATGTCCGGGTGACAAGCTGGCGAATGAATATCTTGACCCCGCTCTACGTTTCTTACTTTGGCTATCTCCTCTGTAACTTTTCCACGCAACAATAATCCTCCCTGCCCCGGTTTTGCTCCCTGACCTATTTTTATCTCAATGGCGTCTGCTTTTTTAATAATTTCTTCTGTTGCTCCGAATCTGCCTGTTGAATATTGAAAAATTAAATATTTAGAAAAGTTTCTTTCTTCGGGAAGCATTCCTCCCTCTCCCGTATTTTCTATTGTTCCTGTTAGAGTTGAAGCTTTTGCTAAAGCAATTTTAGCTTCCTTGGAAAGAGCGCCAAAAGACATAGCGCCGATTACAATCGGAGTTTCCAAAACTATCGGTTTCTTGCTGTTTTTACCGATAATTGTTTTGGAGGAAATCTCCTCTTTAAAATAATCTACCGGTTTCTTCGCCAACTGAGCCGGCAGAAAAACTAAATCATCAAAACTCAACTTCTCTAACTTATTTGACCTGCCGCTGGATATTACAACTCTTTTTGTTCTTTCCTGAATTTCTTTTATCCACTTTTGGTCCATAATTTTTTACAAAAAAAATTAGCTGAATTATAAAAATAATATCCTTTCATTTTTAGTTTGTCGGAAAAAAAATTTTTAAAAGTTAGCGTTTAAAATTTCTTCGTATGATTTTTCTAACAAATCATTCAGTTTTTTTTCTATCAAATCAACCTCCCTTCCTCCCGTTATATTTTTTGCTCTGATTACCGCTTGGCTTCCGTTTTTAAAAAAAAGTGTAAGCTTATCATTGGTTCTGCTAAATTTTTCCAGTAAGCAAAGTTTTGGATCAAATTTTTCGTATCCTTCGTCCGGACCAAACCACGGCAACTTATCGTATGCGATATCTCCGCTCTCTTTTATTTTCATATTACTTACTGCCCCGTTAATTCTTCAACTTCTTTTTTGCCCTCCTTTAATTCTTCTATTTGTTCTTTGTCTTCTTTTAATAATAAATCTTGAAATTCGCCAAAATGAGTTTTTTCCTCTTTGGCTATGTCCAAAAGAATTTTCTTTATATTCTCGTTTTCGGTCATTGCAGCCAACTGCTCATAAAGATTAACGGCATCTAACTCGGCAATAATCCCGACTCTTAAAATTTCTTTGTCCAGGTCTTCTTTTTTAACTTTTTCAAAATTAACCGGTATTTGCGACAGCATATTTTTATTAAAAATTTTTAAAAAACCGACCTTTACCCCCTATTTTCATTTTATCAAAAAAATTAATACGAGTAACCGCCAAATTATTAAGGGGGTTTTCCCCCTTAATAAAAAGAAATCCAGTTAAAAAAATCTCTCAGTTTTTAATAGGATATATTCTCAAACGCTCTTTGAATTGTAGCTTCAAGGTCCACTTTCCACTTTCCGTCCTCTTTTTTCATAACAAGGTCTCCTTCTTCTTCTTCTTTTGATTTTACCACTGCAGTATCTTCTGTTTTTTCAATAACTTCATAATCTGGCATTTTAAAATCCTTGGTTTGGGCTTTAAATTGCTCAGCGGTCAAATCTTTAAATCCTTCTTCCATGTTCTTTTTTGAATCTTCAGTAAAACAATCCAAAAACGCTTCGGCGTCCGCTCTTTCTATTGCTTTGAACATTGTGGAAATGGTTTTTTCCGGACTGGAATATTTTCCGCCGCCGGCAAATAGTATTAAAGCAAGGATAATTATTACGGCCGCACCGCCAATTAAAACCAGTTTATTTTTTTTTATCATTTAATTTTTTATATTCTTAAATTGATATTTCCGACCTTTCTTTTTAATTACTTTATTTTATTAATAATCTGCCATGCTTGTCCATACTGCCTGTGGATATCTTTGAGGCAGAAATCGGTTTTTTATCCTTAGCTAAAATAAATTTCACCTTAATTATTTTTATCGGTCCTTTATTTTTCTTTTTCCTTTCTTTGTTTATCAATAAAGCCGTTCTAAAGGTTTCAGGAGATACCACAATATAATCAAATTTTTCTTTTATAGCGAATCCAAACTTGTCTTCGATTTTTCTAATTTCTGCTTTTTGAGAAAATTCTTTTTTTATAAAATTTTCCAGTTCTTTTTTTCTTTTTTTAAAATTATTAATTTTTCTTTTTTTAAATCTCTTTGCCATTTTATCCGAAGTCAAGCCAATTTTTACTTTTCCCAATTGGAAAGCTTTTCTTAGTAGCTCTTTGTGCCCTTTGTGTAAAATATCAAATGTTCCCCCTATTACAACTTTTTTATTTTTTTTTGTCATTTTTAAAAATTTGAAACGTCTTTTAGCCACTGCCCGAACTTACAATCCGGACTGTGAGGTGGCGGAACCACCCTTCTTAAAACAGAAACTGCTTCTTTAAAAAGCTGAGGAATGTCCGAGGGATTAGTATCAATTTCAACGAGTTCTTTTCTGAAGGGCAACCTGTCGTTAAAGCCATTTTTTTTATCAACCAAATAAAAAGCCAAATACCCCTTTTTAGTTGTCTGGTGTCCATTTTTTTCCAAAAGGAAAGTATAAATATCCATTTGGATTTGAAATCTGTCGTAAATATTGGCTGCGCTGCTTCCCGTAGATTTATAATCAAGGGGTGCTAATTTACCGTCTTTAAATTCCAAAATATCGTCTACTGCCCCAAAAAGAGTAGCCCCTAATTCTGAATCGTAATAACGGATTCCTTCCAAATTACTCCGCCATTGGTCCAATAAAACCTGGTTTGAAAAAAGTTTTGCCGGAATATTATTCGCTGAAATTAAAGGATGGACCTCGCCTTTTTTTCTGTAGCTGTCAAATTCTTCTTTTAGTAAAAGATCTACTGCCGAATTCAAAGCATAAGGATAGGGTGGCGGTCTTTTAATTCTCATTTTCTTTTCAAACCAAAAACAAGCCGGACATTCCAAATATAGATTAATGGAGTTTGGCGAAAGTTGAATAGGCCTATTGATTTCCATTGTTTTATTTTAACACTTGGTAATTCAACGTAAATAAAGAGCCTGCTATCCCAAGGGAAGACGGGATAGAACGTACGTGGGGTTGGATGAAATGGTTCCAAAATCGCATCCCAAAGAACGCATCCATCTAAAGCAGGCCCACGCCTGAAACGATTAAAGTATAGAAAAAAAGAACTCTGTCAATGGTAATTTAAAAATACAGAATACCCTTCTATTAGAAGGGCATTCTGCGTTAAGATAATTGATTTTTATTTTTTTGCCCTTCGGCTTCTATTTTATTAATTATATCGTTACCAGAAAAGGTCGGTACTTCTTTCGCTTTTTCAACTCCGGAAAGCACAAAAAAATTTGCTAAAAGAAAACTCAATTTACCCTGTCTTTATAAAGCAATGCCACTCACTACTCCCGCCAAAATGATAAAAGAAATTATAACCAAAAAAGTAGAAACCTTTATAAATCCTTTTTGCTTCATAATTTTGGTATTTTTTACTTTATTAATCTTTTTATGTCTTACTCTATTTTTTAAAATTTTTCAACTGCCAACTCAGTTTAACTGCCAAATTGAGAAATTAAGAAAAGCCGCAAAGGTCACCCAAATAATATAGGGTAAGAGTAAATAGGCGGCAATTCTCGAAATTTTATAAAACTTTAAGATTGTAATTAAAATTGCCAGCCATAAAAATATTATTTCCAGAAAAGCATAGAAGGGAAACCGGAGTCCAAAAAACAAATAAGACCACAAAATATTGAGTCCCAACTGAATATCAAAAAATAAAAGGGCGTAAAAAACTCCTTTTTCACCGGTTCCCCTTTTCCATATTAAAAAAGCTGCAACGCCCATTAAGAAGAAAAGGGTTATCCAAACTGGAGCGAAAACCCAGCCGGGCGGAACAAAACTCGGTTTTATCAAGACGGCATACCAAACGGGAACCGACGGAGCGGTAAACAAAGAGCCAATGGCTCCGGCTAACTGGCAAACCAAAACACTTATTAAAAATTTTGAAACATTACCAAATCTCATAATTATATTATACTAAAAATTAAATCTGAATAAAAATTACGCTTTTGCGAAAACCCCACGAAGTTCTATTTTTGCTTTTTCTAAAATTTTCTTTTGGCTTTTAGGTAGATTTTTTCCAGCCCGGTTAATATAAAAATTAAGCATGGACATTGCGGACCGAAAGGGTGCCGCTTTTCTTCTTTTACTTCTTTCGGCCGATTCCTTTAAGGATAGAGCGATTTTCTTGGGATCTTTTAAAGTAAAAACGTTTTTTTTCAAGTCAAGAGCATCGCTTTTTTCTGTAACTTCGATTAGCCAGTATTTTTTGTTTTTTTTTCATAATTTTAATTAAGAATAAAAGTTAATTATTTATCGCCTTTACTATTTCGACAACTCCGTTTTTTGTTAGGTGTCTTTTTTCTATTTTAATTTTGTTTTCTTTAAATATTTCGTTCAATCCCCCGCGTCCGAGATAATCTTTAAAAAACTCAAAATGTTCTTTTCCGGCAAAATATTCCACGGTTTTTATAAAAAAAGAGTAAAGGTTTTTGGGAAGAGGCATCCGAAAATCAATAAAAATAAAATTTCCTCCTTTTTTTGTTGTTCTTTTCATCTCAGAAATTATCTTTTTCCTTGTTGTGTTTTTTTTCTCATGAAGAGTAAAGGAAATAGAAGTTAAATCGAAAAAATCATTTTCAAAAGGCAAGTTTTGAGCATCGGCAACCTGAAAAGAAACATTATCCAATCCGAGCTTTTTCTTTTTTTTCTCGGCCATTTTTATCATTTTTGGGTCCAAATCTATTCCAAAGGAAAAAATTCCTTCTTTGGCGTAATAAAATAACTGGTCTCCTGTTCCGCAACAAATATCCAAAACTTTATTTCCTTTTTTTATTCCGGAAAAACTTAAGCTAAAAACTCTGATATCTTTTAATATTGGGTCTATTATTGTTGAGTAGTTCAAAAAAAACATTTTAATTGTTGCTGTTTATTTTTAGAATTTTATTTCTTTTTCTATTTCCTTTAATTATTCTGATTTTTGATTCGGGAATTTTAAAATAAAAAGAAAAGTTTTTGATTAATTTTTTATTGGCTTTTCCCATTACCGGTTTTTCTTTAAGGCACACATCAAAACTGTCTTCTGATTTTTTAATTATTTCTTCTTTTTTTGAGCTTGAAAAAACTTTAACTTTAATTAGCATTAAAATTATTCTAACAGAAAAAATATTCTTGGGCTAATCAAAAAAGCCCCACAAGGAAGGGCTGAAAAAATTATAATACTTTGGGATTTTTATTTTTTTGATTTGAGTTCGGTAATTTCTTCCCTTAAAGCGTCCAATTCTTCCTCAAGGGTTTTTCGTTCGTTTTCTAATATTTCAAGTTCTTCTTTTTTGGTCATTTTCTGGGGGTATTGATATGGCCAGGGCTGGAATCCGAATCTTCCTCTGCCAAAGCCCGGACCGAAACCGCGTCCTCTGCCGCGACCCGCACCGCAGGGGCCCATTCCCCAACCGGCGCCGGGACCACCACCCCAGAAAGGACCTCTTCCGTCAAATGATGGCATAATTTTATTGAATAAATTATTTTATTTTTATCAACCTTTTCAATTCTATTATACCCCTCTCTGGTTTTTTTGTAAAGCTTTTTTATTTTTTAGGGCTATTTCTGAAAAATTTTCATTTGCTTTTTATTATCAGCCACTGGTTTTTCTTCCCGAATTCGGTTTTTATTAAATGATATTCTCCTTTTATTTTTTTTCCTTTTAATTTAAATGAAATTTTATTGCTGTTTTTTTTAATTAACTCAAATTTTCCCTTGTCAAAAATCTTAACCGTACCGGCACCGTACTGATCTTTTGGAATTTCCCCTTGAAAATTAATATAATCCAAAGGATGATCTTCTGTTTGCACGGCCAGTCTTTTTACTCCCTTTTTATCCGGCAGTCCTTTCGGAACCGCCCAGGATTTTAAAACGCCGTCAATTTCCATCCTAAAATCAAAGTGATGATTAGCGGCCCAGTGTTCTTGTATTACAAAACGGTTTTTATTTACTTTTATAATTTTTCCCCGAGGCTCTGAGGTTTTTTTAAAGTTCCTTCTTCTCTGATAACCTTTCAAACTCATATTCAATTATGTCATTTTCTTCTTTTTTTGTCCATTCAATTTAAATATTTTTATCCATTTGACTAATTATATAAAAATGGTAAAATTGTTTCAGGCGCGTAAGTCGAAAAATCTTAAACGTTCTTCAGAAAAAAGAGGAAGTATAAGAGCGGCTTAGGGTCAAAAGGTCGCTTTATTTTTTAAATCAATTATTATGACGTTTGACGAAAACAAAGGAAATCCCCAGGGGGGATTCGGTCCTAAAGAAATGATTAAAGGAAACTGGAAATGTGCTGACTGCGGTAAAGAGATAACCGAACTTCCATTTGAACCAGCTCCTGACAGACCAGTCTATTGCAGAGACTGCTGGTCAAAAAGGAGGAGTCAAAAATTCGGACGATAATTTGAGCGGACCACCGAGCACATAATTTTATGTGCTCGGTTTTTTTATTTCTTCCAGAATTTCTTCAAGGGGCTTTTCGGGTAAAGATATTAAAATACCCTCTTCCAAATCATTTATTATGCCGACGTAAGCATTCCCACCATGGCAGACAGAATCAGTCCTGACGTATTTGTCGTTGTAGTTCCAAAATAGCCCACCTCTTGCTCTTTCTGAATTTTCAATTAAATAAGAATTTTCTTCGGAATAAGTATTCTGAATCAACCACCAAATTACTTTTACCACGGCCTCCTTATAGTCTCCGCATTCGCTACCCTCTTGCTCTCTGCAGAACCTATACATCTCCATCATTACCTCTGCCAGCCACCCGTTGCCGCTTGTAGAATAAGCTCCGGTCCAAGTTCCGTAATAAAGTATTTTTTTCGGGTCTGATTGCTGTCTTTTTAAAAGATCACGGCTGCATTTAAAAATTATTTCTTTATAAACCTCTTCTTTGTTTATTTTATAAAAATCAAGCAAAGCCATTACTACCCAAGCGCTGGAAATGGGATTTTTAATACGGTAGTCATCTCCCAAATAACAACCTTCTTTTTTAACTCTATCGTTGAAATGATCGGCAATCTTTCGAGCGGCATTATAATATTTTTGCTCTTTTGTTTCCAAAAAAAGACGAGAAAGAGCGGCTAAAACCTGACCGTTATAAAGAAGAGATTCTTCATCATAATACATCCATGAACCGTTTTTGAAAATTCGTTGAGGCCTCATCACGCCGTTTTCCATCTGCATGGTTAATAGCCAGTCGGCGCCGAGTTTTGCCCCTTCTAAATATTTTGGGTCGCCGGTTATATGAAAAACATCCAATAAAGTAAAAATGCTGAGAGCCGTTGTTCCTACGGGAAATTTCATTTCTTTTTCTTCTTTTTCGTAATAATAAGAATAGTGAAAAGCGCCGTAGGTTTCTTTTTCTTTACTCTGCATTGAAAGAATAAAATCTGTCCATTCCGGGACTTTTTCTAAGATTTTTTCATCTTTGTCAAAGTCGTAAATATTCAAAAGAGTATAAATAATTGAAGCGGTATAAACGGTATGTAGTCTTTTTTCCAAAAAATCATTAGTGGCTTCGTATTTTTTGTAAAATCCCCCTTCTTCGGAGTTGTTCATTCTGAAAAGAAAGTTTTTTGCTTCTTCGATTTTTTTAAGGAGCTGTTCTTTGGTAAACTGGCGGGTAATCACCAAATCATTTAGAACTTCTTTTCCTTCTCCCTTGTATTCTATTATTGAAAAAGGTTCCTCGGGAGGTCTATAAAAAGTAATTAAAAATCTTGAGTTTTGTATTTCATTTCTGCTAATGCCTTTCAGGATGCTTTGGGTTGTTTTTTCCAGAATAGAATAAAGACTTCCTCCCTCTCTAATTTCGCTCCCTTTTGTTAATAGTTTACCATCTTTGTATAGAAAAATAGTAATATTCCAACTTCCTTCAGTTTCCAATTTTTTCGGATATTGAATTTCTTTTTCGCCAAAATAACTTTCAGCCACGCTTCTAATAAAATTTATCGCTGAATTTCGGAATTCATCCTGTTCAGTGTAATTTTTCGGCTGATAAGGTTTTATTAACGTAATAAAAGAAGGAGTACTTTTATTTGAATACCAAAAAATACCAAAGGCTGTAATACTGGCTAAAACAAAAATTAGTAGTAAATATTTAAAGTTTAATTTATTTTGGGCCTCTTTTAAATTCATAATACTTTAACCTACCAAAAAACGCCGCTCCTAAAAAGAGTTGGCGTTTTCTCTTATAAAATTGATATTTTTTTATTTTTTCCATTTTTTGGCACCCAAAAAACCAAAAAATCCAAAAAATCCGTAAAAACCTGGGTTTATAATTGGTCCCAAGAAACAAAATAGCCCTAAAAAACCAATTTTCCAAATATCTTTCGGCTCTCCCTTTCTGAAATAAGTAACGGCGTTATAGAAAAGAGAAATAACCATTAGGACAAAAAAAACAAAAGTCAAGATAAAAAATACTATTTCTTCAAATTCAAAAAAACCGGATAAAAAATTATGAAAAAAAATAGAAATCAAAACCAGAAAAAACAACAAATAAATAATACTTATTTGTTTTCCCATTTTTAAATTATGGTTTGCCTTTTTCCTGATCGTACCTTCGCCATTCGGCCGAAATAGACGGCTCAATTAAGTCCAACTCGCTTAAAATTTTATCTTTTAATTCGACAGTAGATACTTCCTCTTTTCCGGAAGCCATTGAAATTGCCGATGCTGAAACTTTTTCTACAATTTCATTTAATTTATCCTCTGGAACTTCGGTTCTTTCGGCGGCCGCCCTGATTGAATTTTTAATTTTTTCTGTATTGAAAGGTTCTTTTGAACCATCCCTTTTAATTACATTATTTGCCATATATTTTTTAAATTAATTATTTTTTTATTCGACCTTTAATTTATATTTCCACGTTAAAGAATATTCTCATTAAATAACCGAGAATAAAAGTAAAAACGGAAATACCCAGAGTAATGGACGCCATTTCAAAAAATCTTTTCTTGAAAGAAACATCTTTGGCAACGGAAATATAAAAAGTAAATATAAATATTAATAAAATAGCATTAAAAAGAGCAAAAGCCAGACAGAAATAAATATTTTCAAATATAAAATAAGGAAAAATCAAAATTAAAACGGCAATAAAATAAGCGAAGCCCGTATAAATTGAAGATTTTACAGGGTCTTTTCCTCCGTTTTCCGCTTTAGTGGACAAGTATTCAGAAGCTGCCATTGAAAGAGCGGCGGCTATGCCGGTGATAAAACCCGTAACTGCTATTATTTTAATATTTTGAAAAGCCAAAGTAAAACCCGCCAAAGCGCCGGTCAATTCAACCAAAGCATCGCTCAAGCCTAGAACCACTGACCCTATATATTTTAATTTTTCCTCGTCCAATAGATCTATTAACTCTTTCTCGTGTTCTTCTTCGTCAGCAACAATACTTTTGGCGATTGGAACGGTTTTTGAAATTTCATCGTAAAGAAACTGGGCGTTTTCTTCTCCTCTCTCCATAAGTTTTAAGCCGAAAGTTAAGCCGAATATTTTTGAAATAAAACAGTATCTCCATGTCCTAAAATTGTCCGGCTTTACTTCTTTGCCGGTATAATCTTTCCAGATATTATAATGTCTTAATTCTTCTTCTGAAATTCGCTTTAAAATTTCCTTATTGTTGGGATTTTTCACCATTTGAGACAACTTATCGTAAATAAAATATTCTGTAATTTCAGATTTTTGGGCAGTCAATATTTTGTTTTTTATTTTCTCTTCCATAAATATCTCTTTTTTATTTTACCTTAATACCGTTTAAAATAAAAAGCCCCGAAGGGGGCAAAAAGAATAAAATTACAGTCTAATCAAATATTCTTCCTCTCCAATACTTGGGAAGTGAAAGAGGTCTTTCCGCTTCTCGCCTTGTAGCTTCTGCGAGAGCCTGGCGCATCATAGCAACTCCCTTTTTGATACGTTCCCGGTCGTTCTGACAAGGCTTCCAATCTCCCGTCCTGGATGCCGTTGCGGTTTTTTCTTGTCTTATCATTTCACTCCTTTCGGGCAAAAGCCTTTCCTCCTTTCTCTCTCCAACTGCTTGGTTCTGACCGACTTATCAGATATACTAAAGGGCGGCAAAAGTGAAAAACCACTAAATTCAGAAGATAAAGCAGTAATATAGGAATATTTCTTGTTCCAACACCACCATTTCTTAATTAGTTTGAATATCAACGATATCAACCACATATCCTACCTCCTTGAAAAAGAGCATTTTTATTTAATATATAATATAAAAATGCAAAAACAAAATCAACCCCTTAGGGGGGTTGAGATTTGAGCCGATGGGCAGAATCGAACTGCCATCGGTGGTTTACGAAACCACTGCTTTGCCACTAAGCTACATCGGCAAGCGGGATACGGGAGTTGAACCCGTTTCTTAACCTTGGGAAGGTTACGTTGAACCGATCAACTAATCCCGCCCGTAAATTAAAGCCCTAATTTTTCCCAAACTTTCTGCCAAAAACCTTTTTCTTCTCCAAGGGGCTCTTCTTTTCTTTCTTCTGGGGGCAAAATTACAACCTGTTCTTCATCCGGCTTTTTATAACCCTGTTCCCTGGCTTTTTCTTCCCAAAAAATTTCGCTTTCTGTTTCAATAATCCCAGCTTTCAACTGCTCATTTTTGGTTTCCATAATCTGAATTTCTTTCCTAAACTTGTTTATTTTTTCGATTAATTCTGCTCTTTTGCTGCCAATCCTTATATTAGAAATTACCAGAAAACCAATTATAATTAAAACGGCAAGTCCGATTAAAGTTGAAATAATAGCGGGATTGCGAGCCCCCTTTTTATTTTTCTTAAATTTTTTTATCATAAATTAATATGGGAAAAACAAAGCCAAGCACAATATTTAGAATAATCTGGATTTTTATGATTTCTCTGGTAGTTTTGAGCATGCTCGCCTTCCTGGTGGCTCCTTTACTATAATAAACCTTATTATTGTTTTCAACTTTTAAACATCTCCAAAAAAACCTTGGAAGGGGCGCGAATCTGCCCTTTTTCTTTTAATTCTTTTTTCCCTTTTTTCTGCCTTTCTAATAATTTTTTCTTTCTGCTGTAGTCGCCCCCGTACAAAGGAGCTATTACATCTTTTCGTTTGGCTGAAACGGTTTCTCTGGCAATAATTTTCCCAGAAACCGCCGCCTGTAAAGGTACCGAAAAAAGCTGACGAGGAAAAATATTTTTTAGTTTCTCTACTATTCTTTTTCCCTCTTTAAAAGATTTATCCTGGGGAACAATTTTGGAAAATGCTTCTTCTTTTCTGCCGGCAATCAAAATTTCCAGTTTTGTTAAATTTGCCCTTCTGTATCCTAAAATTTCATAATTTAAAGAAGCAAACCCCTGACTTATACTTTTTAAATTATCATAAAAACCCGAAATAATTTCTCGTAAAGGAACTTCGTAAATAAGAACTAATCTGTTTGAACCGAAATATTTTTCTTCTATTTTTTTTCCATCCAAATTATTTAAAATTTCCAGAACTTTTCCCAGAAAAATAAGGGGGGTTATCACTTCCAGTTTTACCCAAGGTTCAAAAGATTCTTTGATTTCACTCTGCTCCGGCCAGTCGGTAGGAGAATAAATTAAAAACTCCTTGTTTTTTTTATCAATAAATTTAAAAACTACGGAGGGAGTAGAAATTATTAATTTTAATCCGAATTCGCGAAAAAGTCTCTCGGAAGTAATTTCAATATGTAAAGAACCTAAAAAACCGCAGCGAAATCCCCTGCCCAAGGATTCTTTCATCTCGGGCTCAAAAGTCAGAGAAGCATCATTTAGTTTTAATTTATTAAGAGCATCTCTTAATGACTCAAAATCATTGGGATTTTCAGGATAAATTGAGGCAAAAACCATAGACTTTGGCTCTTTATAGCCGGGGAGAACCTTGACCGAATCTGAAGCAAAAAAAGATGTAATTGTTTCTCCCGCCCTGACCTTACCCGGTTCCTTAATTCCCGTGGCAATATATCCTATGTCTCCCGATTTCAACTCTTTAACCGGAAAGAAGTGGGGCTTGAAAATCCCTATTTCTTTTACCTCGCTTTTTATTTTATTTATCAGCAAATATATTTTTTCTCCTTTTTTAACTTCTCCTTCAACAACTCTGACATAAGCTATTACTCCTTTAAATAAATCGTATTTTGAGTCGAAAATTAAAGCCCTTAAGGGTTTATCTGTTTCTATTTTCGGGGAAGGGATTTTTTTTATTATAGATTCCAAAACCTTTTCGATATTGGTGCCCATTTTAGCTGAAATATTTATTATTTCTTTTTTTTCAATACCCAAAAGATTAACCAGCTCTTGGGAAACTTCTTCTGTTCTGGCTTGATTTAAATCAATTTTATTTATTACCGGAATTATGGTTAACTTTTGCTTCTGGGCCAATTCCAAATTTGAAACTGTCTGCGCCTGGATTCCCTTTGAAGCGTCCACGAGCAAAACCACCCCTTCAACCGCTGCCAGGCTTCTGGAAACTTCGTAATTAAAATCAACATGGCCGGGAGTGTCAATTAAATTAAGAATGTAATTTTTAAATTCCATGTGGACGGGCTGCATTTTAATAGTTATTCCTTTTTCTCTTTCCAAAGGCATCATATCAAGAAACTGCGCCTGCATTTTTTCCTTGGGAACAGTTCCTGTCAATTCTAAAAATCTGTCTGCTAAAGTGGACTTTCCGTGGTCAATGTGGGAAATAATACTGAAGTTACGAATATTTTCCATTAACTTTTGATAAATTGTTTCAGAATTGAGGATTTAATATTTTTTAGTTCGGGAGATTTTAGAATAAAATTGGTTAAAATATAAATTGAAAATCCGACCAAAAACGCCCCGATTGTTTGAAAAAAGAGACCTAAAAAAGTTTGAGTGTTGAGAAAATTGTCTAAAAAATAAAGAGAAAAATAAACAAACAAAACCATTAAAAAGCTTCCGAAAATGATTTTTAAAAAAGACTGGAAAATTTCTTTGAAATTTATCTCTTTTATGTTTTTTTTAAGAAAAATTAAAAGCAGAAAAAAATGAAATATCGTCGAGAGAGACAAAGCCAAAGGAAGACCTACCACTGAAATACTATCAACTCCTTGAAGTTTCAAGAATTTTATCGTAAATTGCTGGAAATAATTTTGGTTTTGTAAAATAAAAGTGAATAAAAAACAGAGGGTAATATTAAGAACCATGGCAAATATTCCGATAATTACCGGTGTCCTGGTGTTTTGAAATGAATAAAAAACACGGGCTAAAAAAGGAATAAAGGTCGAAGCAAAAATTCCCAAACAAAAAATACCCAGAGAAGCGGCCGTTAATCTTGTTTCCGCCCATCCAAACTCTCCCGTTCCCAAAACAAGACGGACAATTTGAGCTCTTAAAATAAAGATTAAAAAAGAAACGGGTATTACCAAAAAAAGAATTTGTCGGAAAACAGAAGAAAAAGTTTCCAAAAACTTATTTTTTAAACCGGCCGCCCAGTCGCGCGATAAAACGGGAAAAGCGGCCAAGGCAAAAGAGGTTCCGATTAAACCAATGGGAAAATATTGAAGATTATTTGAGAAATTAAAAACAGAAATTGCGCCAACGCTCAACGTAGAAGCAATAGCGGTAATAACAATCAGGTTAATATGGTAGGCCGCAGAACCAATGGTTCTTGGAATCATTAGTCTAAAAACCTTAATTAAGCCGGGAAACTTAAAATTTAAAAAGGGGAAATATTTAAAACCAGAATGTATAGCCGAAGGAATTTGAATTAAACAATGTAAAAAAGCCCCCAGAATAACGCCTAAAGCCAACCCGTAAAGATTAAAAAATGGGACCAAAAATAATATGCCGAAAATTATGCCTAAATTATATAAAACAGGGGCGAGCGAATAGATTAAAAATCGGTTAAAATAATGCAGAATTCCGGAAAAAATACTAGATAAACCAAATAAAATGGGGCTTAAAAACATTATCCTAGTTAAAGAAACGGCTGTTTCTTTGTTTTCGGGAGAAAAACCCGGGGCAACCAAATCTATCAAAGAAGGAGTAAAAATAAACAAAAAAGTGCAAATCAAAACAAGTAATAATAAAAAGCAGTTTAAAAGGTTACTGGTAAATTCCCAAGCAAATTTTTCGCTTTTTCTAAAATATTCGGAAAAAACGGGTAAAAAAACGGCGGCGACGCCTCCCATGATTAAAATTCCATAAACAAAATCCGGGATTCTAAAGGCTGCAAAATAAATATCCAGTTCTTCGCCGGCTCCGAATTTACCAGCCAACAGCCTGTCTCTTATCAATCCTAAAAAACGACTAATCAAAGCTGAAAGGCCCAATAAAACCGCGGCAAAAGTAATAGTCTTACTTTGAGAATGAATAATTCTTCTTATCATTATTTTAATTCTAATTAAAATTATTGAATTTGACAAAGGGTAATTGGATTTGTTAAAATATAAATGTCTTAGTAAGCCGGGTGATTGCTAGGTTATATATAATTTATATACCTGGAGGAAAGTCCGAACTCCCTCGAGTGAATAACTTATTTTCTCGATAAAAAAGTAGCGGGTAACGCCCGTCGGCCGCAAGACTAGAGGTGCGAACAGAAACGCCAAAATCCGAAAGGATTAAGGTATCCAGTTTTCTGGATAAGCTGTCTCGGAAGAGACAGATGAAACGGCTAAATCCTTACTGGGAGCAAGAACAAACCAAAAGATCTGCTTTTTTCATGTGGAGCTTTTGTGAAAAGTAGTTCGCTCGATCCCGATAGTAATATCAGGACCAGATAGATAATCACCCAAATTGTGCTCCAAATTTTTTGGGGAATACAATTGGACAGAATTCGGCTTATAGGCTTACTAAGACACTAAAAAAGCGCAATTTTATGCGCTTTTTTATTTTTTTTCTATTTAAATCAGTCTTTGGTGGTTTTTTTCTTCTAAAACTTCGTTAAGAAGGCTGTCGGCTTTCTTGTTTTTTTCTCTAGAAATTAAAGTAAATTTTATTTTTTTGAAATCAATTCTTAAATTCCAAACAGTAATGAATAGTTTTTGGATTTCTGGTTCTAAAATTTTATAAAAGCCCTGAAGCTGTTTTACCAACAGTTCTGAGTCTGACTTTATTTCAACCTCTGAACTCTTGGCTAATTTTTTCCCGAAAACCTGCTTAAATTTCTTTAAGGCGAAGGTTACCGCCCGATATTCGGCCTGATTATTGGTTAAATTATCTCCCAAGTATTGGGAATATTCTTTAATGACCTCTCCTTTTTCGTTGCAAAAAACCACTCCTATTGCCGAAGGGCCGGGATTTCCCCTTGATCCGCCGTCTGTATAAATTATAATTTTTTTCATATTATTTTAATTTAAGTTCTTTATTAAACAATCTTTGAATTTCTCTAAATTCTGGTTTTTAATTCTAAAACCAGAAGCTAAAGGATGGCCCCCAAAAGTCAAGAGACGCTTTGAACACTTTTTCATCAAACAAACGCTGTTTATTCCAGGAGGCACTCTTGTGGTTCCCTGACTTTCTGATTTTAATTTTTTGTATAAAAAACAAGGTTTTTGATATTTCTGGCAAATTATTGAAGCTACAGAACCAATTAAAACATACTCCCAATCGGAACTTCCGAAAAAGATAATCGGATCTTCTTTTTTTGAAATTTCCGTTTCTACCTCATCAATCATCTGCATTATTTTATTTTTCCTTATCTCGTTTTTCTCCAAAAGATTTTTTATTATTTTTTTGGCCTCTTTTGTTGAAGTAACTGTAAGTAAACGAAAACTGACCGGCAAATTATTTTTAACGTCTCTGATGTTTAAAATAGAAATAATTTTAGAAACTTTTTGGTGTAAATTGTTAAAATTTTTAAAGGGTTCGGTTTCAAAAAAAGATTTTATTCCTGGTCTCCAAGACCTCTCCAAAGAAGAAAGCCCTTCCTCGATAAATTTTTTATTTTCTTCTTTTTTGGGCATCATATCGGCTATGGTAGCCAGAGCGGTCAATTCTATGAAATTTTTCCTGAGGCTGTCGGTCATTTTATCACCAAGAGTAATTTCAGATAATTTAAAAACGATGCCAGCGGTGGCTAAATCCTTAAAAGGATATTTATCTCCTTTTTGTTTTGGATCAACAATTATAGAGGCTTCGGGCAACCTATCTAAAACTTCGTGGTGGTCAATAATTATTACCTCAAAACCCTTTTTTTCAGCCAATTTTGTTTCTTTAAAATTCCCTATACCCAGGTCTAAAGCGATTAAAAGAACCGGAGGAAATTTCTTTAAATAATTTAGGCCGGTTTCAGTAATGCCGTAGCCCTCAATTTCTCTGTCTGGAAAATAAACAGATGATATCCTTCCGCCCAAATTACTTATTGTTTCTTTCAGGACAATAACAGAAGTTACGCCGTCTAAATCAGCGTCCCCGTAAAGAATTATATTTTCTTTCTTTTTAACGGCCCTTGCAATTCTTTCTTTTACTTTTTTAAGATTTTTAATATCTGCCATTATTTTAAAATTTCAATTCCAACCAAACTTCCATCAACAATAAAATCAAGCATTGCTCCGCCACCCGTTGAAAGGTGATTAAAACCAGAAGACAAACCGATTTTATTAATAAATTCAAGCGTTTCCCCTCCCCCTGCTACAGAAAAAACTTCGCTTTCGGCAATGGTTTTGGCAATTTCCCTGGAACCTTTTTCATATTCTTTTTCTTCGAACATTCCTAAGGGTCCATTCCAAATTATAGTTTCGGCTAATTTTATTTTTTCTTTAAAAATTTCCAAGGTTTTAGGACCAATATCTTTTCCGTCAATTTCGTCGATAGGGAAAAAAACTTTTTTGGGATTTTTTAATTTAATATTTTTTTCCTTTATCTCTCTGGCTATTAAACCACTAATTAATACCCCTTCTCCAATTTCAGATATTTTATCAATTAATTTTGCCTTCGTTTCCGCTTTCTTTCCCCCGATTATAGCCAGTAATGGCTTTTTAGGATTTTTTATTAATTCAGCTAAAACTTTTATCTCTTTTTCCAGTAAAAAACCCGCTCCGGCGGGTAAGTATTTGGGAATCCCGACTATTGAAGCGTGAATTCTATGGCAAACAGAAAATGCGTCATTAATATAAATTTCTCCCAATTTTGATAATTCTTTTGCAAATTTTTCGTCATTAATTACTTCTTCTTGATGGAACCTTAAGTTTTCTAAAAGTAAAATTTCTCCGCTTTTCATTTCTTTTGTCCAACTTTCAACTTCCTTACCAACACAATCACGAGATTTTGTAACTGAAATGTTCAAATATTCTGTTAATTTATTCTGAACTTGCGTTAATCTTAATCTCTCCACCGTTCTACCCTCGGGCCTGCCCAAATGACTCATTAAAATAAGTTTTGCTTCTTTGGAAATTAAATATTTTATAGTGGGCAGGGCTTTTTTTATTCTAAAATCGTCTAAAATGCCCCCCTCTTTATTTAGGGGGACATTGAAATCAGATCTTAATAAAACTTTTTTTTCTTTAAGATTGAAATTCTTTAAGGTTTTCATTCTTATTTTTTTTCGTTATCTTTTTTAAGTGACTCTTCTAAAGCTTCTTTTAACTCTTTTAGGTTTACATTTTTTTTATTCTGTTTTTCTTTTTTATTTTTTTGAGGAGTAAAAAAAACTGGTTCTTTTTCAACTGCATCTTTCAAAGAAATATGTTTAACAGAATTTTCATCTTCTTCTTTTGGAAATCGGTTTTCGTTGTCTAAAGAAACTTCTCCCTTTTTTACTTTTTTCAAGCAACTTTTACAATAGACGGGCCTTCCAGAATCCGGAGGGAAAATAACTTTAACAGCCTTACCGCATACAGAACATTTGGTATTGTATAAAATAGATGCAGCCGAAGGAGGTAATTCGGACAAATTTACAGTTCCTGACCATTTGGAAATTTTATCTTCTACTTTTTCTCGAGGAGTACTATATCTTTCTCGAGAAACTTTAATAATTTTTTCTGTATAAGAAGATTCTGGTTTAAGAAAAGAGGGTAAGGTTTGGGCAGAAAAAGGAGAACCGGTGATTCCATCAATCATTAGTTTCAAAAAAATATTGTATTTTGCCAAATTAACTAAGTCCTCGGTGGTAAAATCCGGAGCGAATTCTTTCTCTAGATATTCTGCGTCATAAGCCCCAACTCTAAAAGATATAATTGTGCCAACATTGCCAAAAACTGCATCTCGAACCTCCTCTTCCATTTGGGTAATATACTGGTGACTTAAAATTAAAGCTAATCTATATTTTCTAGCCTCAGAAAGAATATTTATAAATGACTCAGTGGCAAAATTTTGAAATTCATCAACATAAAGGAAAAAATCCCTACGATTCTCTTCGGGTATATCCACTCGGGACATGGCAGATAAATATAATTTAGTGATCAATAAGGCCCCTAAAAGACGAGAATTATCTTCTCCAATTCTTCCTTTGGCTAAATTTAAAATTAAAATCTTTTCTTCATCCATAACTTTTCTCATATCAATGCTGGATTTTACCTGACCGATAATATTTCTAATCAAAGGGGCTGATATAAATTGACCAACTTTGTTTTGGATTGCGGCGGTCGCTTCCACTTCGTATCTCTGAGTATACCTGGCGAATTCTTGGGTCCAAAAAGATTTTACCACCGGATCCATAACCCTATCTACTACTTTTTTCCGATAGTCGGGATCTGCCAGCATTCGATTAATGCCCAGAAGAGTTGATCCGGGATATTCTAAAAGAGCCAAAACGCAATTGTTTAAAATATATTCCATTCTGGCTGACCAAACGTCGGGCCATATCTTTTTGAAAACTCCCATTAAACCAGAAGCTATAAGGTGCCTGTGTTCCAGGCTAACTTTTTCCATAATATTAAAAGCAATAGGAAAATTTAAGTCCGCTGGATTAAAATAAATTACATCATTTATTCTTTTTGAAGGAATAAAATTTAATAAATCTTCTGCCGCCTCACCATGAGGATCAACAAATCCTATTCCTCTCCCTTTTTGAATGTCCTGAATTGCCATATTTTTTAACATAACTGTCTTCCCCATTCCTGTTTTCCCAATGGCATATAAGTGCCTTCTTCTATCATCTATCTTGATACCAAATTTTTTCCTTTGATTGCGGAAAGTTGTCTCGGCAAAAAAGTTTATTTCATCATTCATTATTTTTTAAATTATTTAATAATTATTATTCTGAAGGCAATTCCAGAGAAGCACCTCTTTTTTTTGACTCTACCCTTGGGACGCCCGGGGTAGGTGCTACTGTTTTACTGGGGAAATGGAAAAGAGAAGCAGTTTCTTCGGTGTTTAAATGAAAAGTTCCGCCCGGTTTTGGCCAAAAAGGAGTAAAACGATTGATGTAATTTCTAAAAATTTTTCGACACCTTAAATAAAGCCGGCGGTCATAAACAATATTTTTTGGCAAGAACCAAGACTTATGAATTTTGGTTAAGGTTTCTCCCGTGGGAAATAAAGCATTTAAGTTTAAAGTGGTATAGGAGTTAAAAAAAGCGAAGGCTAACCTAAAGTTTGGCTTAAAATAAACGTCTCTTTTACCAAGCCAAATAAATCTAAGAGTACACTTAAATATTGGCTTTGACATTTTCCCTTCTATTGCCAAAAGCGCCTCTTTTTCGCCCGGCGTAAGTTTCATTTCGGGCGGAATAATATCTTTTTCTTCTGTTATCTTTTCCTCTCCTACTTTTCCGGTAATCAGAATTTGAGCGGCTTCGCTGATTATCGGTCTTTGAGCGGATTTTTCCGGTCTTCTTGCTAATTTATCCCGAAGGACTTCTCCGGCTGCGAGCCATTTTTTCAGAGGCGTTTCGCTTATTGGTTCGGCTATTATCTGAATCCAAAGCTGCTCACCTGGTTTCACTTTCGCCATAGATTCCAAAAGAGTAGCTACGGGATCAACTCTTTTCTCTTCTTTTGTTTCGTGTTCTGTCTCAAATTTGGGATAAGTTTTGATTGGATAATGGTCGTCTTTTAATACTTTATAATCTGCACCCCACATATTCCATTCTTTATTTGGAATGCTTTGGGGAACATATTTTACATAGTCGTCAACTTCTGTAAGTTCTGCTTCCGGATATTGGGAATAAATACTCGCTTCCAAAGAATCTCTGTAGGCCACCGGCGTTCTAATAAAAAAATGCGGTTCGCCGCCAATAGAAATAATTTCAAATGCTGCTGAAAGTTGAACTTGTCCGTCAATCCATTTTTCCCACCAGTCAGGAGGATGATAAACAGCGCCATGAATTCCTGCCATTACGTTTTCCATTGCCCTAATCGGCTTCAAGGATTCTTTGGGAATTTTAATTTCGAGCAAAACGTTTTTTTGCTTTTTTAGCCAATTGTCCACCCTCCACCATAAATAAAGAAATAAAAAGGGTTTAATGAGAATGAAGGGCAAAATAATCCAAGCCCAGCCTTTAATTATTTGCCAGGCAAAATTTAAAAAATAGAATAAAGAAGCTTCGGGCATTTTTTAAAAAAATTATTATGCTTCTTTTATTGCATAATTTCCTTTAGAATTTTTAAAGAAGTAGTTTTTATTACTCAAGTTTAAAAAAACTGTATTTTTTTTAACTAATCTCTGTTTTAAAACTTTATTTAAAATTTCTTCTTTGGAGAGAGTTTTTTTCTCTTCTTTTAAAATTTTAAAAATTACATCTTTTACTTGACCCGGATAATACCCCCACTCTTTAAGGGCATAAATTCCCCTCCCCACTAAAACAAAACGAGGATCTTTAATTAATTCATTATGAACGGTTTGAGGCAGAGCTGAACCGATAAGGTTTGCTACTTTTGAAAAATGAAGCGGCTTTTGTTTCTCTTTAAATATAAGATAAGCTTTATCTTTTACTCCTTTGGGATTTATTTCGGGCCAATTTTTTAAACCAAAAAGTTTCTCTGAATTTTTTAGAATCTTCTTTGAAGATTCTAAATAGTATTTTAAATAATTTTGAGAAACAGATAAATTTTGGTTTATTTCCTTTAGGCTTAAAGGTTTTTTTGTTCTTAAAAGTAAATTATAAGCTGAACTGACGGCTTTTTTGGCATAATCTAAATAGTCTTTATTTAAAAACCATAAAGCGTAAAATTCATTATTTTCGGCAAATCTTTTAAAATCATCGTTTAAATTCAATAAAAAATATACTTGTTTTTTTTCTTTTTTCCCGCCCAACTCATTCAATAAATCTTCTTCTTTCTCTAAGCCGCCTCTATTTTTAAGATACTTCTTGAAACTTTCAAAAATTGATTGGTATTTTTTAATTTCAGGTTTTAATTTTAAAAAAGCGTCATTTTCAACCTGACGAACTCTTTCTCGGGTAATGCCAAAGTCTTTTCCTATTGATTCCAGGGTTTCTCCTTTTGTGGTTCCTGCAGGAGAAGTCCCGGAAGATAGGGCAAAACGACGAGAAACTACTTTTTTTTGTTTTTCCGGTAAATTCTTTAAAAGATTTGAGCAAATTTTTTTATAATTTGACATATGTTTTAGACCTTAAAAAGTTTAATAATTGTTAATCTATTTTGCCACTTTTTAAAAGATTTGTCAAGAAAAAACTATATTTTTTTTCTAAACTTTAACCAGCTCACGAGTAAAGGGCTGGACAAAAAAATAGAAGAGTAGGTGCCTGCGGTAATACCCAAGATTAAAGTTAAAGCAAAATACTTTAAAGTTTCCCCGCCGAAAAGAAAAATAGCCATTAAAACAAAAACTGTGGTCAAGGAAGTATTAATAGACCTTGTCAAAGTCTGATTCAAACTATTGTCCACCACTTCTTCGTACTCTCCTCCTCTTTTTAAGATGTTTTCCCTGATTCTATCGAATACCACTACGGTATTGTTTATTGAATAACCGAGAACGGTTAAAAGAGCAACTATTACTGGTATAGTAATTTGAATTCCGTAAAAATATCCTAAAATAGAAAGAATTCCCATGGTAATGAAAATGTCGTGAAAAAGAGCCATTAAAGAAGCCAAACCATACTGCCAGGATTTTGCCGGAAAAGTTAATTTTCTAAAAGAAAAGGCAATATACAATACTATTGCCAGGAGAGAAATAATAATAACAACTTTTGTTTTTTCCTTTAATTCTTTTCCGATAACCGGCCCCAAGGACTCAAATCTCCTCTCTTCTACTTCGCCGACTTCGTTAATTCTCGCTAAAACTCCCCGGTGGATTTCTTCTGAAATGTCTTTCATTCTAATAATTACCCCTTTTTCTTCAGTAGGTTGAATATAAATTTCACCCAATTCCAAATCAGAAATTTTTTCTTTTATTGCCTGGTTTGAAGGCCGCTCGTTTATAAATTCCATCTCCAAAATACTTCCTCCGGTAAAATCAATTCCGAGGTTTAACCCAAATAATAAAAGAGAAATTAAACTTCCTAAAATTAAAATGCCCGATAGAAAAAAATAAATTTTACGATATTTAAGAAAGGGGAATCTCATAATTATTTCCAAAGCCAATTAATTTTTTCAAGTTTTGTGTTTACAAAAACTCTTAAAAAGTTTTTGGTAATAACAATGGCAGAGAACATACTAATTAAAATTCCGAAACTTAAAGTCAGGGCAAACCCTTTAATAAAACTGGTCCCCAAGCCAAATAAAATCAGCGCCACCAATAAAGTAGTTAAGTTGCCGTCTCTAATTGAAGGCCAGGCCCTGTTGAAACTCTCTTCTATCACCTGATAAAACGGTTTTTCTTCTCTTAATTCTTCTCTCATTCTGGAAAAAATTAGGATATTGGCATCTATTGCCATTCCTATCGATAAAATAAATCCTCCGATTCCAGCCAAAGTTAAAGTTACGGAAACCAATTTGAAAACAGATAGAACTAAAAATACATAAATTATCAAAGATATAACAGCTAAAACTCCTGGTAATCGATAGAAAACTATCATAAATAAAATTATAGCCAAAAAACCAAAAAAACCCGCTTTTAAAGATTTTTCCAAGCTAATTTTTCCCAAAGTTGGACCTACTGACTGTTGAGATATCAGTTCAATTGGAACCGGAAGAGCACCGGCATTTAAGTTTCTCGCTAAAGATTTAGCTTCTTCAACTGTAAAGTTCCCGGTAATTTGGGCCCTTCCGCCCGAAATTGACTCTTGAACCACGGGTGCTGAAATAAGAATGCCGTCTATATAAATAGCTAATATTTTTCCTGTATTTTTAGTAGTCAGTTCTTCAAAAATTTTTGCCCCCTCTTCATTAAACTGAAGCAAAACCATTGATTTTAAAGTTGTTTGATCAAAACCCAATTCGGCTTTTTTAAGATATTTTCCGGTAAGAGAAGTGGGTTTAAAAGGGTTTTCAAATTCCCCCTCTCCCGTTTCTTCTATTTTTTTATTTTTTTCTAAAATTTCGTTATAATTATTTTCTTGCTCTCTGAATTCCAAAAAGGGGGTTTGTCCTATCATGTTTATTGCTTCGGCCGGATCTTGAACTCCGGCCAACTCAACAACCAACCTATAACTTCCTCCTCTTTCCTGCGTTTGGACCACCGGCTCCCTGACGCCAAAAATATTAACCCTCCTTTCAATTACATCTCTTAATCCCTGCATTGAGGAACCGTAATCTTCTTTATCAATATTCGAAAGATCTGCTTCATAAACTAAATGAGTTCCTCCCTGTAAGTCCAAACCTAATTTAAAGGGAATGTTGGGAAAATGGGGAATTTTTAAAAGCTGGGGATATACTAAATTACCGGCCAAGAAAGCCAAAATTAAAATTCCGAAAATTATAAGGAATATTCCTCTTTTTGACATATTGAAATTATATTAGCATAATTAAAGTCCGGTTAAAAGGGCCGAAACAATTCCGACTAAAAATATTCCATCAAAAACTCCCGCACCGCCAATAGATAAAAAGCCGCCGAATTTACGGATTTTTTTTAAATTTAAAATATCTGCTCCAATCAAGGTCCCCAAAACCCCGGAGATAAAAGCACAAGGAGCGGCAAATTCAGGACATAGAATAAAAGAGAAAATAGCTGAAAAAATAGGAGGAACTAAAGCCGGTAAAGAAATTCCCCTGCCGGGAACTACCCTCGATAAAAATTTAGATAAAATTGCCATTAGAAAAATAGCGATGAAAATTGACTTGACAGGAGCACCGGCTTTAAAACTTAGAAGAAAAAAATAAAAAGAAAGTAAAATAGGAATAACCGCTCCTCCCAAATTAATAGCGATGCCTTCGGCTTTTATTTTGGGGGTTTTCCATAAACCAAAAAAACGAGATTCCTCCGCGTAAACCATTTTCTTTTTTCCCAAAGGAATATTAATGCTGGAGCCAATTAAAATAGCCAAAAGAAACAGGAAGGTGATTTCAGAAGAAATTCCCAGTTTTTCAAAACCAAGGGTTAAAATATGAAAATAGCCCAATAAAAATAAAATGGGGAGGAATAAGATGAAAAGTAGGAAAATTAAACAACCTGCCGGAAGGAAAAACATAAATAAAGGTATTTCCGCTGAAGGCAACACTTCGTAGCTAAACCCATTTTAACCTTTAAATTTTTACCTCTAAAGAAACAAAGTTTAGCGAGAAATAGCAGCAGCTGAGAATGATTTTTTATTATCTTTTATGCTGACTGCGTGTTGCCTGAAGCGAAATATCTTAATATAAGATGAAAAGTAGGAAAATTAAACAACCTGCCGGAAGGAAAAACATAAATGAAAATGATACCTAAAATAGTTTTAGCCGTATTTGGGCCAACAGCATTTTTTATATTTTTTTCCCGAACCGCAAGGACAGGGATCATTCCGTCCGGGCTTATTCTTTCCCTTCGGAACGGATACCCCCTGATCTTGCTGTGGAGGTTTTTCTGTAATGTTTACCTTTAAAACAGCCTGAGCAATACTGGAATCAATTGTGGTCAATAGCCTCTGGAACATTTTATGTCCTTCACTTTTATATTCAACTAAGGGATCTCTCTGGCCGTAAGCCCTTAAACGAACCGAATCTCTTAATTCGTCCATATAATATAAATGGTCCATCCAAAGCATATCCAGTATTCTCAAGCAAACAATTTTCTCAACCTGCCGCATTCTATCTTCTCCGATTTCTTTTTCTTTTTTCTCGTAATTTTCTTTTGTCAACCCCGCTTTTTCAATTAAATCAAGAATATAATTTCTCAAATTATTTTGATCTTTAGGGTCTGAAATTTGAGATTTCTCAATCATCTCTTTTCTTTTTTTGTAAATTACCTCCCTGTGTTTATTCATAACATCATCATATTCCAAAACATGCTTTCTAATATCAAAATTCATTCCTTCAATTTTTGATTGAGCAGATTCAATAGTGCCCGAAAGTAATTTAGCCTCAATCGGCTGATCTTCCGGAACTTTTAGAATATTCATTAAAGACTGAATTCTCTCGCTACCGAATATTCTTAATAAGTCGTCTTCCAAAGAAAGGAAAAATTGAGAAGAACCAGGATCTCCTTGTCTACCCGCCCTTCCTCTCAATTGGTTATCAATTCTTCTGGCTTCGTGCCTTTCGGTGCCCATAACATGCAGACCGCCCGAACTTTTAACTTTTTTTGCGTTTTCCGGATCCGAAGGATTCCCCCCCAAAATAATATCAACTCCCCTGCCCGCCATATTAGTGGCTATGGTTACCTGGCCAGCCTTTCCCGCCTGGGCTATTATTTCCCCTTCTCTCTCGTTGTTTTTGGCGTTTAAAATCTGGTGGGGAATACCCTCTCTTTCCAGCAATTTTCCTAAGTATTCGTTTTTTTCAACAGAACGAGTACCGACCAAAACTGGCTGTTCTTTTTTATATCTTTCTTTTATTTCGTTAATAATTGCCCCGTACTTACCCTCTTCTGTTTTATAAACTTTGTCGGGGAAATCCTGTCTAACCATCGGTTTGTTGGTAGGAATAACAATTACCTCTAATTTGTAAACTTTGTCAAATTCTTCCGCCGAGGTGGCAGCAGTGCCCGTCATTCCGGCCAATTTATCATACATCCTAAAATAATTTTGGAAAGTAATAGAGGCTAAAGTAACTGATTCGGGCCGGATATCCAATCCTTCTTTGGCTTCAATTGCCTGGTGGAGCCCGCCAGACCACCTTCTGCCTGGCATTAATCTTCCGGTAAACTCGTCAATTATAATAATTTGGCCGTCTTTTACCACATAATCTCTGTCTTTTTTAAATAGAACTTGGGCCCTTAAGGCTTGCTCCAAATGATGCAGATATTTTATTCCTCTTTCTTCGTAAATATTTCCCATCCCTAAAATTTTTTCTACCCTATTTATTCCTTCTTCCGTTAAGGTTACTGCTTTCGCTTTTTCGTCAATTTGATAATCTGTTTGATGGTTTAATTTTGGTATAATTTGAGCGAATTCATGATAAAATTTTGAACTTTCTACATCGGGAGCCGAAATAATCAAAGGAGTTCTGGCTTCATCTATTAAAATAGAATCTATCTCATCCACTATGGCGTAATGAAAATCTCTCTGGCTTTTCTGGGACAAATCGTAAACCATATTGTCCCGCAGATAATCAAAGCCGAATTCATTATTAGTTCCGTAGGTAATGTCTGCAAAATAAGCCTCTCTTCTGGTGCAGGGTTTTAAAAAATCTTCAACTACCTTAAAACTTCCCACCTCGTCGCGAATTTTATCTTTTTCCTCGACTCCTTTTTTGTATTCGGGGTCATATAAAAATGACTGGTCGTGATTTAAGCAACCGATGGATAAACCGAGCAAATAAAAAATTTGCCCCATCCAAACCGTATCTCTTCTGGCTAAATAATCATTAACGGTAACTAAATGAGCGCCTTTTTCTTTTAAAGCGTTAAGGTACAAAGGTAGAGTGGCAGCCAAAGTTTTTCCTTCTCCTGTTTTCATCTCGGCAATTTTACCCTCGTGCAAAACAATTCCGCCGATTAACTGAACATCAAAATGTCTCTGGGAGAGGGTTTTTTTTGAAGCCTCTCTAACCAAAGCAAAAGCCTCCGGAAGGATATCTTCAAGAGTCTCACTTTTTTTAAGGCGCAGTTTCAACTCATTGGTTTTTTCTTTTAGTTTTTCATTAGAAATGCCCTCGAATTCCTGCTCGAGGGCGTTTATTTTATCAACTACTGGCTGAATTTTCTTCAGGTATTTTTCGTTAGTATTGCCGAAAATTTTATTTAAAATCGCCATATTACCTTTTAATTATATAAAATTTTGCCTTTTTGTAAACAAAAAGAGGTGTTGTCCACAAAGAACTAACACCTCCTTATTATAACTCTAATTGGTAATAAAGGAACATGTAACCCGTATTTCCCACAGGTCTTTTCTTGAAAAGTTGAAAACCATGTTTTTCATAAAGCCTATGAGAATTAATCTCGGTCGGATGATCTGAGGTGTAGACCTTTAATGTTTTCCTTCCTTCCATTCTTGCTTTTTCTATGACAAATCTTAATAATTGAGACCCTATTCCTCTTTTTCTTGCCAAAGGATTGACACAAAACCAACCAATCCAACGCGTCTCTTCTTTGCCGTTTTCTTCAGAATATAGCCCGATTACGCCTAAAATATCATTGCCGTCTACTGCTACCCAGTATTCTAAATTAAAGATTTCGGTTTTTTCTAAATACTTTTTATATTTATCTGGGGTTAAACTCGCTGGAAGATCTTTTTTCGCCGTTGACTCTCCGAAAACTTCCTTTGTTAAATTTATAGCATCACTTAACCTTTCCTTGGTTAAAGCCTCTATACTGATCAACCCCTACCTCCTTTCTTAATTGGAAATTTGCTTTAGATTTTATATTATAGATAATTTCTAAAAAAATCAATAAAATTTAATAAATATAGCTTATAATTTTATAAACTAACTTTGCCGCCAGAAAATCGGGAGCGACGAAACCTGGTATAGGGCATAATTCAACAACGTCTGCCCCCACTATGTTTTTATTTTTGGCTACTTTTTCAATTAAATTTAAAACTTCATACCACCCGAGCCCTCCCGGCACCGGGGTTCCAACAGAAGGCATAATACCGGTATCAAAAACATCAAGATCAACAGTTAAATAAACATTTTTGCTAAGCCCTTTTAAAATTTTTTCAGTCGGAATTTTTGGTGCTTCAAAAATATTTTTAATCTTTTCTTTCTTTATATATTCTCTTGTTTCGGGATCAATACTGCGAATTCCAACCTGAACCGCCGGAATTTTCAAGTCTTTTATTCTTCTCATAACGCAAGCATGAGTAAACTTTGAACCGCAATATTCATCTAAAAGGTCGGGGTGAGCGTCCAATTGTAAAACAGAAAGGTTGGAATACTTTTTCTTTAATGCCCTGACTCCTCCCAGGGTTATTGAATGCTCTCCACCCAATAGAAAAGGAAATTTATTTTTATTTAAAATATTACCAACTACTTCTTCTACTCCTAAAATTGTAACTTTAACAGATTCAACACTCAATTCTAATTCTTCAAAAGTAAAAATAGGCGAGGAATTATTATTTTTAAAAAAAATCTCGTCTAACTGGCGGGACGCGGTAATAATTGCCTGGGGCCCTTCTCTGGTACCCCCACGCCAAGAAGTAGTTACGTCAAAGGGAATTGGTAATATTACGATTTTTGCTTTCTCAAAGTCTTGAGACTTCTGAGCGCCAAAATTATAAGGCCATGTTTCAAAATAGGGTTTTTTTTTCATTTTTGAAAATAGTCAACAACTTCTCTTTTAAAGTTTATCCTTTCTTTTAGGGTATGAATAACTATGGGAAGAGCGATAGTTGCGTCACAAAAACACTGAACATCGTTTACGGCATCCACTTCCTTGCCCCAGCTCGTTGCTTCATCAAAAGTACATCCCGACAATCCTCCCCATTGGGGAGCATCTGTTGTAAACTGAACTGCATATTGATGGGGATAATAATAATAAGGGTCCTCTCCTCTTGTTCTACCATCCTTTCTTTCTGGAATTTTCTTTTCAGGATATAAAAGGGGGGCGGATACGGCCAATAACTGAATAAAATCCTTCGGAACTCCTCCCCCAACATAAATGACACCTGTTTTTTTTATTTTATTCCCCAAGCCCATAAATTCTTTGAAGTCTTTGGCTTGGTCTAAAATTAAATTATACCCTTGCGTTTTAGCAATAAGAATCGCTTCGCCGTAAGCCGAGTCAACTAAAGCGGGCGAAAAAACCGGAACTTTAAATTGATAGGCTCGAGCCACAATACTGTTTATTCCTTTTTCTGTAAGAAATTTACCAAGTTCTGCTAAAAACTCGCGGGTAGAATACGGATATTTTGAATCCAAATTTTTAATACAATCAACTATTAGGTCTGTCATATTTGCATAGTCCTGTTCATGGCCGTAAACATCATAATATCTGTTAATTTCGGCTTGAAACAAAGCATTGTCATCGGCCAAGTGGCTTCCCTTCCAATAACTGGCGCCCATTGCCTCAACTATATCTTCTGAAATATTGGCTCCAGTAGAAACCAAAACGTCAATAAATCTATTCTCCATTAACCAAGTAATTATTTTCCACTGACCAGTAGTGCTTAGGGAGCCGGCATACCCCAAAAGAATAGTTAAATCTTTGTCTTTTATCATTTTTTCCCAAACAGCGGCCGCCTCTCCCAATTTTCTCCCTTGAAAGCCAGTATCTTCCATTTCTTTTAAAAGTTGAGAGATAGATTTTGAAGACACTTCAATGGCTTTCACTTTTTTTTGTAAGAATTGATTTTGATTTTCCATTTTTATTATTATTAAATTTTAATAATCAAGGGACAAAAACGGCTACCGCAATTGCTGATGTCCAAATACCGTTTTTTTCCCCTCTGGCAATCTGGGTAATATTTGTAGTGCGAACAATCTTCCCGCTCAGCCTAAAGGCTTGACGCCTTGAATCCCAAGCCTCATCTGCTTTAAATTTTATTCCCAGCGTTGAAGCTAACATCGAAGCCGCTAAATCTTCTGCATAATCTCCGGCTTTGTGAAGTGATTCGCCGAAAGAGTGATGCTCTGAAAGATAACCGTAATTATTTTCCCCGGCGGGAATAGCACAACCAATTGAAGCGGAAATAAGACGACCTTTTTCATCTGTTTCATTTCTAGCCATAACTACAAAAATAATTTCTCCCGGTTCTAAAAAAGATAAACCTTTTTTTCTTGTTACTTTTTTACAATAAGGAGGCAAAATACTAGAAACTGAAACTAAATTAAACTGAGCTATACCCGCATCTTTTAAGGCCAATTCAAATGCTCTTAATTTTTCTTTATGGGTGCCGACCCCTTTGGTTAAAAAAAATTTTGTTGGTGTCATTTTTTTAATTATTTTATTATCTAAAATTTTGGAAAAACTTGCAAGAGAAAAATATTTTTTTACCGACACTAACTTTAAAATATCGTATAAATAAAGGGGGCAAGAGCAGAACCTTCGGCAAAAACAATTAAAATGCCTAAAATTAAAAGTAAAATTACAATAGGAAGCAACCACCATTTTTTTCGTTCTTTCAAAAATTTCCAAAACTCCAACAGGGTTGATAATTTAGACATTTTTTATTCTCTTTTTATTTTTTTATTTATATAATCGTAGATAATTTCAGATAAAATTCTATGGCCTGTACCGTTCCAGTGCCCGTCATAGGTTAGAAAGACTTTTTCCTTGTTATTTTCAGCAAAATTTTTGAATCTTTCATATATATTAATATAATCTAAATTATTTTCAATACAATAATCATTTATTTTTTGATTAATACCTCCTATGGGAATTATAACGTCTGAAAATCCATAATATTTTCTGCCGATTTCGGTTTCTTCTTTTGAAATATTCCAACCAAGAGGAACAAAAGCAAAAGCGAGTGAGAAATTATTTTTTTCGGCTATTTCTTTCATTTTGTCCAAATATCCCAAGCTTAAAGAAACTGTTTCAGTTATTTCTTCATCCCATAATTCAACTGATCTTGATAGCCGGATTATATCTTTTATCAAATTGCTGTATTTTATATCACCAGCAATGGAAGAATTAAGAGAAAAAACAATTTCTTCTTTATCTACTTTCAGCCAATTATTAATTTCTTCCTGGTTAAAGTTGGCATATTTTGGAAAAAACTGGCGTATTAGTTCCAAAAGCCGAGGTCTTAGCCAAGAAAGGTATTCCTCTTTTGGTTTTTCAAAATTTAAAGGGAATCCATTGGAATTAAATTCTGTATTGTGAGTATAGACGGTGTCTGACATTGAATAAGAAGAATAAAAATCGTTAATACATAAAAAAACGATAACCAAATCGGGTTTGAGTTGAATCCCTTTTTTATAAAGCCAATTTAACTCAAGGAGGGGCGACCAACTGCCTATTCCGTGCTGGAGCACTTTGACATTTTTATTTTCCATTTTATGATTTACTAATTCTCCTGCAGTTTCTTCGTATTTTATTTCATCAGCTTGAATAAAAGAATCTCCCAATAGCAAAACCCTGTATTCTTTTTCTGGTTTTTCCGGAATTTCCGGCCCCCTTATGCCGAAACTATTAATTTGGCTTTCTATTGGCTCAAATTCATCATATTTTATTGGATATTTAGTAAAAACTTGATTGGGCCTGTAATCGTGGTGGTATTCAGAATCAAAAATATAAATATTTTCTCCTTGAGTATTAATCGTACTTGGATTGGGTTTTTCAAAAATTCTTAAAAAAATCTCAGCCCCAATTAAAAAAAGAATAATGGTTGAAAAAAGCAAGAAAAAATTAAAACATACGATAGTTTTTTTTCTATTAAAAACGAAAATAAGTCCAAAAAAAATAAAAAATAAATTAAAAAACCAAATTGCAACCTTATTTGAAAACTCAATTACACCTTCGGAACTTAAAAATTTTAAAATCGTCCATTCGTTTAAAAAAAAGTTGATTAGGATTAAAAAAAGTCCCAAAATCAAAAAAATTTTTTTTCCTTTTTTAATATTGACTTTCATATTCACTTTTTTCAACATCGTTGTCTTTTTTGTTTATCCAATAACTTTTTTCAAAATCTTTTTTAAATTTTAATTTTAGTTGATCTTTGTTGAAAATTTTCATTAAAAAGCCGGTCGGGGTAACTATTAAATAAAATAAAAAAAATAATATTATCCTGGTTATAATCCAGCCCAAAACTAAAGCCGAAGCCATCCATACTTTATAAAAGGGCTTCAGATAAAAAGGAATTATTAGCCCCGTAAAAATAAGAATGAGTGAAAAAATTATAAAATAAATAAAATAATCTTTCTCCTTTGTCCAAAGAAAAACCCCCAACAGACCAAGAACAACGCCAATAACTAATCCAAATTGAACGACTTCTTTTTTGGTGCTTTTTATTTTTTTAATTTCTTCAAATATCATTTTAAAATTTTAATCTAATTCAAATTCTTTACGCCAATTAACATCCTTCTCTAATGGTTTTTGCTCTTTTTTTTCTATTAAAAAATTCTCCAATAATAAATAATCCATATTAGTCCTCATAAAACAAAGATAAGCATCTTCGGGCGTACAAATAATTGGCTCTCCTCTGACATTAAAGGATGTATTAATAATTACAGGACAGCCGTATTTTTCGTCAAACTTCTTAATCGTTTGATAATATAAAGGGTTGTCTTCTTCTGAAACGGTTTGAATTCTGGCTGAATGGTCTACATGAGTAACGGCCGGAATGGTAGAACGTATGACTTTTAATTTATCAATGCCAGAAAAATTTTTTTCTTCTTCCGTTATTTCTCGGCAAATTTCTTTTTTAACTTGTGCTACCAAAAGCATGTAAGGGCTTTCTCTGTCTATTTCAAAAAAGTCAGAAACTCTCTCCTTTATTACCGAGGGAGCGAAAGGGCGAAAACTTTCCCGGAATTTTATCTTTAAATTCATTGTTTTTTGCATTTCCGAAGAACGAGCGTCCCCGAGAATAGACCTCGCACCCAAAGCACGGGGACCAAATTCCATTCTCCCTTTAAACCAACCGATTATTTTTTGATCGTTAATTAAATCGGCTATTTTTTCCGGAATATCTTCGTCTTTTAGTTCAAGATAAGAAATATTTTTTTTATTAAGGTAATTTAAAATGTAATTTTTATCGAATTCAGGCCCCAAATAAGAACCCTGTTGAAAATCTTTTTTCTCGTCAGTAATTCTATTCTTATTTAAATACTGATACCAGACAAATAAAGCCGCTCCTATTGCCCCGCCCGCATCTCCGGCAGCGGGCTGAATCCAAACATTATCAAAAGGACCTTCTCTTAAAATTCTGCCATTGGCAACGCAATTTAGCGCTACACCGCCCGCCAAACAAAGATTTTTTTCTCCTGTTTTTTTATAAATATGGTTTACTGTCCGCAGCATTATCTCTTCGGTTACTTCCTGAATAGATCGCGCTAAATCCATTTCTCTTTGAGTCAAAGGAGATTCCGGTTTTCTGGGAGGTCCGTCAAATAATTTATTAAATTTATTATTAGTCATTTTTAAACCAACACAATAATCAAAATATTTCATATTCAATCTAAAAGAACCGTCTTCTTTCAAATCAACCAGTTCGGAAAATATTAAATTTTTATATTTCGGCTCACCGTAAGGAGCCAGTCCCATCATTTTATACTCTCCGGAATTTACTTTAAAACCGGTGAAATAAGTGAAAGCAGAGTAAAGCAACCCCAAAGAATGAGGAAAATGAATTTCAGCTAAAATATTAATTTTATTATCTTTACCTACTCCGTAGCTCGTCGTTGCCCATTCGCCTACTCCATCTACAGTATAAAAAGCCGCTCTTTGAAAGGGTGAAGGAAAAAAAGCAGAAGCGGCATGGGATTGGTGGTGTTCGGGAAAAATAATCTTCCCGTCATAATTAATTTCTTTTTTAATAATTTCTTTTATCCAGATTTTTTGTTTTATCCATAAGGGTATCGCCATAATAAAGGAATTTATGCCTTTTGGGGCATAATTTAAATATGTCTGAAGGATCCGCTCAAATTTAATAAAAGGTTTATCGTAAAAAGCAACAAAATCCAAATCTTTCGTTTTTAGGCCGCTATTTTCTAAACAATAGTTTATGGCATTTTGAGGGAACGAAAAATCATGTTTTTTCCGAGTAAAACGTTCTTCTTGAACAGCAGAAATTATTTTTCCGTCTTTAACCAAGCAGGCGGCGCTATCATGATAAAAAGCTGATATTCCTAAAATATTCATTTTAAAAAATATTTTTTACTTTTAACTAAATTTATTTAAAAATAACAAAATTTTAAAAAAAAACAACCCCATAAGAAACTTTAAAATTACTCATGGGGCTGGAAAGAATTTATTTACTTCTTCTTTTTTTTCTTTTTCTTTGCCTTTTTCTTTGCCATGGAATTCAATTTTTTGAAATTTTACAAATAGTCGACCACTATTTGAAGAAAATTCTTAAATAAAAACTTAATATTACTTTATTTTTTCATTTTAAAAAACTTTGTCAAGTGTGGAAAAATAAAAAAATATATAAAATTGTTAAAATTTTCAAAATTTATTTAAAAAACAAACTTCTTTTTCTAATTTTATTTTAAACCTATTTTTTACTTCTTTTTTAACAAAATTTATTAGTTTTTTGACGTCTCTAGCTCTTCCATTGCCTAAATTAACAATAAAATTTGCGTGTTTTTCGGAAATTTTAACATTACCCTCTCTTTTCCCTTTTAAATTACATTTTTCGATTAAATAAGCTGCTGAAAATCTTTTTGGGTTTTTAAAAATAGAACCTGCCGAATAAAAACTAAGCGGTTGATTTTGCTTTTTTTCATTTAAGTATCTTTTTATTTTATTTCTAATATCTTTTTTATTTCCGCTTTTGCCCTTTAATTTGGCTGAAATAATTATTAAATTTTTTTTGTTTCTAAAAATACTGTTTCTGTAGCTAAATTTACAATCTTTATTTTTTAAAAATCTAATTTTAAATCTTTGAGAGTCAAAAACTTCGACTTCTTTAATATTATCTTTGATTGATTTTCCAAAGGCACCGGTATTTCCATATATTGCCCCTCCCAGTGTTCCGGGAATTCCCGTTGCCCATTCCAGGCTTGAAATTTCTTTTTTAGTAAACTCTGAAACTAATTTTGTCAAAGTTGTCCCAGCCTCGGAAAAGATTTCTATTTTTTTATTTTTTTTTATTTTTAATTTTTTATTATCTACTTTTATTACTAAACCTTTATATCCTTTATCTGGAATTAGCAAATTGCTTCCTCCTCCTAAAACAAAAAAGGATATTTTAAATTTTTTTGCCGCTTTAACTGCTGATATTAAGTTTTTTTTGTTTTCTGCAACAAAAAAATAATTTGCCTTTCCGCCTATTTTAAAGGTAGTATAATTTTTTAATAAAATATTTTTTTTGATGCCTGGCAAAAATTTTTGAATCTCCATATTATTTTATTCTACCATAAACCAAAAGGCCGAGAGAGTTTTACTCCTATACTAAGTCTTTAGTGAGTGCTTCCTCCCGGCCCGGTTTCAGTATAACAAAATATTTTAAAAACTCAAATTGTAATAAAAACAGGCCCCGCTCGAGGGGGGCCTGCGACTTAGCGGAGTACAATAGCACTCACTAATATAAATTAGCAAATTATAATATAAATGTCAAGTATTTTATATAATTAATATCCGATGCTTTTAAGAAATTCTTCAACTTGAGAAGAAAGGTTTGGATCTAATTCTAAAATCTTTTCCGCAGCTGCTTTGGCTTTTTCTAATTCATTTATGGCAGCGTAGGAATCTGCCAAGTGAGCCCAGAGCTGAACGTCTTTGGGAGATAATTCTACCGCTTTTTCGTACAGAGAAACTAATTCTTTTTGGTTATTTAATCTCGTATAAATTTCTATCACTTGGTTAAGATCGCCCATGTTTCCTTTCCAATTGTATCCGAGCTCTATGGCTTTTTGTACTTGTTCCGCCGCCAATTCGTTTTCGTTGGCTATTTTATAAGCTAAACCTAAATACCAGTGAGAAAGGCCATAACGCGGCTCTAATTCAATGGCTTTTTCAAGCGCTTTAAAAGCCTCGTTAAATCTTTTTTGAAAAAGGTAGGTTTGCCCTAAATTCCAGTAAACTTGTTGGTTCCGAGGACTAAGATCTTTTGATTTTAACAACCACTCTTCAGCTAAAACTGTTTTTTCGGGATTTGAAGTTATTTTATAAATATTATTATAATATTTTCCTAAAAATAAATAGAAGCGGAAATCTAAAGGATTATCTTTAATTGATTTTTTTAATTCCTCTTCGGCTAATTTAATGCCTTCTTGTAAGAGTTCTTGGTTCTGGTTTGAGGCAAAGCCGAATTCGACCATTCTGGTGGCGAATTGTTCTGATGTTTCAAATTTTGCCATAGGAGAAGACTTTAACGCTTCTTGAAAAAGATAAACAGATTGCTCCAAAGGAAAGAAAAGACCCATCACGGTATACCTTGAAGCTAAGACCGTTTGAACATTACCGAAATAAAAAGTAACTATTGTAATTGATATTAATAAAAATCCAACAATCCGATAAGCTAAATTGCTTTTGGGGGTAAAAGAAGAGTGCTCGTATTCTTTATTTTGAGAAATTAAAAAATTAACAAAAGCTAAACTTAAAAAAAACATCATATAACTTGAAATCATATCGAAAACCCAAATGTTCTGCGCAAAATAAACCAACAGAAGAGCTATTGCTCCTAAAGGGAAAAAAGCGTTTATTTTTTTGGTTACTTTCGGAATAATCGAGACTAATTTCCAAATGGCTATTCCGAAAATAGATAAATAACCAACCAAACCCAAAATACCGGAAGTAACTCCAATATCCAAAACAATATTATGAACTCGGTCATACCAAATATCTCGCGTTAACGGAAGTTTTGAATCAAAATGTTTAGCGAAGGGAATATTAAAATTTTCCAGCCCCCAACCAAGCCAAAGTCTTTCTTTCCAACCCTCAAAACTCATTTTCCATACTACCATTCTCGACTGCAAACTACCCGACTGCCAAAATCCAGCTATTTTATCTTTTATAAAATCTAATTGTAAGGCGCCAAAGACTCCCAAAATTATAAAAGCTAAAATTATAAAAGCTATTCCCCTCCTGCCAGAAGAAAAAAGATAAAACAACAAAAAACCAAAACCCATTATAAATAAACCTCCCCAAAAAGCACCGATCGCACCCCGACAGGGCTCGTCTGAAACAAATAAACCGGCAAGTAAAGTAATTAAAACCAGCCCATAAAAAACCTTCCATCCTCTTTCTTTTGTAAGTAATAAAATTAAGGCAAAAAAGATATTAAACAATAAATAAGCTGCTAAAAAAGACGTGTTACCGACAGTACCTCCGCCACGGGTAGCCGTTTCTTCTGAGGTCCAAGTATAGAAACAAATTAAAATTCCAACCAACATTGAAATGGTTAAAATTATCTCCCAGTGTATTCTTTTTTTAAAAACGCTTACCAAGATAATAAAGAAAGCGTATAAATGAAAAAAAGTCAAAAGGCCGGTCATTCTTTCAAAGGTACTCCAAAAGCTTCTTTCAAAATTAACTCCAGTAACAGCGGTAATTACAAGAATTAATAAAAATATAGTAACGCTGGCGATAAAAATATTAAATTTAGGACGATAACGAGGAATAAAAATTATCAGTATTAAATAGACAATAAAAATAATATCTACAATAACCCTGAAAAATATTGTTTTAGGAACAACAAAAGGAAAAAAATATTCTCTAAGAAAAATAAAGGGAGTAAACAACGCCAGAGCGGTTCCAATATAAATAATGTAAAGGCAAAATTTTTCTAATTTACTATTAATTTCTTGGGTCATAAGTTTTAATAACCTCTTTAAGGGTTTTTATTATAGTTTCTTTATCTCTGTTTTGGGCTGCCTTTTGAAGCGTTATTAATTCTTTGTTTAATTTGTCTTCGTCTATTTCAGAAAGTTTTGCCATAAATATTTTTTGATTTTTAGTAGCTACTGTTCCTTCTTCGGCTGTCAAAAGCTCTTCTGAAAATTTTTCTCCCGGCCTCGGCCTTGTGAAAACAATAGGGATGTCTCTGTCTGGCTGAAAACCAGAAAGCCGGATTAATTCTTCTGCCAAGTCTCTTATTTTAATAGGGTCTCCCATGTCCAAAACAAAAACTTCTCCTCCTTTTCCCATGGCACCGGCCTGCATTACCAGAAGACATGCTTCGGGGGTGGTCATAAAATATCTTTCCATTTCAGGATGAGTTATCTTCACCGGCCCCCCTTTTCTTATTTGCTCTTTAAAAATAGGTATTACGCTTCCTCTACTATCTAAAACATTACCAAAACGAACAGAAATGAATTTTGTGTTTCCTTTTTTATTTAAATATTGACAAATCATTTCACCTATTCTTTTACTCGCTCCCATAACCGATGTTGGATTTACTGCTTTATCGGTTGAAATGAAAATAAATTCATCTACTCCGATTTCAATAGCTTTTTTTGCTATTGTTTCTGTACCTAAAATATTATTTTTAACCGCTTCTTCAGAATTACTTTCCATTAAGGGAACGTGTTTGTAAGCTGCGGCATGAAAGATTATATTCGGAGAAAACTCACTAAAAATCTGGCTAACTTTTAATTTATCACAAATATCAGCTATCTGCGGAAAAAAATTTAATTTAGAAAATTTATTTCTTAACTCTTCTGAAATATTAAAAATACCTGTTTCATCTTGGTCTAAAATTAAAAGAAGCTGGGGGGTAAATTTTGCTATTTGCCGGCAAAGTTCGGAACCAATTGAGCCCGCCGCTCCAGTAACCAAAATTTTTTTGTTTTGAATAAAATTTTTAATTGAATCTTGATCCAAAGAGACGGGTTCTCGGCCTAGTAAATCTTCCATTTCCACTTCCCGAAGAACACCAACACCAACCTTTCCGTCAATTACCTCTTCAATGGGCGGAACTACTTTAATCTTCTGCAAACCCGCCTTTCTTCCATTCTCAACAGCTTCTTTAATTATACGAAAGCCTGCCGAAGGCAAGGCCACAATTAATCCTTCGACCTTTTCTTCTTTTACTATTTTAGGAATATCGCTTATTTTACCCAAAACCTTAAGACCATGAATTAACACGCCCTTTTTTGACGGATTATCATCTATAAAACCAACTGGAAAATAAGGACTAAATTTAAAACTTAAGATACTTCTTAAGATTTGCTCGCCGGCATCCCCGGCACCTACAATTAAAGTTCTTTCTTTTTCTCCTCCGGTTTTTTTAGCGGTATGAAGATAAACTCTCTTGGAAAAACGCAAGGCGCCGGAGAATAAAATCACAAGTAGATAGCCGATAAAAAGGGCTGAACGGGGAAAGCCAACAAAAAAAGGATTGTCTCTTAATAAATAAAGGGAGGCGGCTAATAATAAAAAACTTAAAGTAGCGGCTTTTATCAATGAAATTAATTCTTCAGCGCTAACATAAGCCCAAGAAAAAGAATAAAGGCGAAAAAAATAAAAAACGGGTAGACAGAAGATTAAAGAAAGTAAAATAATTCCCCCTATATTTAAAAAATGCTGCTCCGGGATTTTTCCTTCAAACCTTAAAAGAAAAGCTAAATAAATAGAAAAGGAAATTAAAATACCATCGGCTAAAGTAAAAACTGCCGTTCTAAAAATAGATCTTTTTTCTATTAAAATTTTATTTAGAAAATTACCCATTTTTATAAAATTCTCTAACGCAACTTATCACATAGCTAACCTCCTTATTTGTTAATTCAGGATAAATAGGAAGCCTTACGGATTCCCCCGCTATTCTTTCTGTGACAGGTAAATTAAAATGATTCATTCCCAATCCTTTCAATTTATGGTTTGGAACAGTGTCCCTGATTAAAAGTTCAACTCCTTTTTTATCCATATATTTCTTAAATTTCCACATATCCTCCACTTTAATTATATATTCCTGATAAATCTGTCTTGGCTGTTGTAATGGCAAAATACAGGGCAATCCTTTTAGCCCTTTGTTATACATCATAGATATCTCCCTTCTTCTTTTGAGCATTGCCGGATAATATTTAAACTTTATGTTTAAAATTGCAGCCTGAATATTATCGAGTCGGCTATTGTATCCCCAATCCATAATTTCAGGCGTCTTTGGCTGAAATCCATGCAAAGCTCCCTGAGTAATATTCCAGTGATTCCTCATTAGCAACAGCTTTTCGTATAATTTTAGACTGTTCGTAACTATTCCACCAGCGTCTCCGGCGCCGCCTAAAGTTTTTGGCGATATAAAACTAAAACAACCCGTATCTCCCATGCTTCCCGCTTTCCTTCTACCCCAATAAGATCCTAAAGCCTGGCAGGCGTCTTCCACGACCCAAAATTTATTTTTTCTGGCAATTTTCATAATCTTATCCATGTTACAGACTTTGCCCGACAAATGAACAGGAACTATACCTACTGTTTTTTTAGTAATAGCTTTTTCGATTTGAGAAACGTCCATTAATCCGTCCTCCCCCACATCAATTAAAATCGGCTTTGCTCCCAAATGGACTATTTCTTCAATAGAAGATATAAAAGTATGACCTACGGTAATAACTTCATCTCCCGGCTCACAACCAAGAACTTTGTAAGAAAGTTTTAAGGCGTCTGTTCCGGAATTAACCCCAACGGCATACTTTGTACCAACGAAATTTGCCAGTTTCTTTTCAAACTCCAACACATCTTTTCTTAAAACAAAATTGCCAAAAGTAAAACAATTATCAATTGTTTTTAATATCTCCTTTCTGTGTTTTTTATAATATCTTCTATAACTTGCGTTTATGAAATTTACTTTGTATTTTTGTGCCATATATTTATTTTTAGAGCCTAATATAACAAGGAGAATTAATTTTATATGTTTCCAAAATGACCTTTTTTACTTTTTGTGGAGTATCGGCTATAAAAGATTTGAAATTAGGCAGCTGTTCCAGAACTTTTATTTCCTCATTCTCGGCAATAAGATTATGACTAAAGCCCAAAAACTTGTATCCTTCACTACCTTTAACTCCAAGAATTTTCACGTTAGCATGATGCAAGCATATGGCATTGCGAAGCGCCTCATAAGGACGGAATGTAACAAAATTTATCATACTATAGACATAAGGTTTCAAACCGGACAAAGCCATACCTGCGGCAATTATCATGGTGCTCTGTTCGGTAACTCCCAGATTAAAAAGTCTATCGGGAAATCTTTTTTGAAAATCGTCCATATAATTGAAACCAACATCAGGAATAATTAAGACAATTTTTGGGTCCTTTTCGGCCAGTTCTATAAGTGTATCAATGAATTCTCTTCTTGTGTCTTGTATTTTAATGATTTCTGACATTGAAATAAATTAAAAACTTAATTCCTTTATTGCTCTTTGGTATTCTTCCTCCGAAGGAGCTTTATAGTGCCAGATATTATCCCCTTCCATAAAACTCACGCCTTTTCCTTTAATGGTTTTGGCAATAATAACAACGGGTTTTTTTTCATTTGGCGTAACAATCGCTTTTTCTATTTCTTCAAAATTATGTCCGTTAATCTCTCTCGCTTCCCAACCGAACGAATTCCACTTTTCTTTTAAAGGTTCTATGTTCAAAATTTTTTTAACTTCACCCATTGCCTGCAGACCGTTGAAGTCTATGATAACAAACAAATTATCTAAATTTTGATGGGCCGCTATCAAAGCCGATTCCCAGGTAGTTCCTGTTTGCATTTCCCCATCACTCATCAAGACAAAAACCTTTCCTTGCCCGTCAACAGTTAGGTTTTTTCCCTCTTTTATTTTTTTTGCCAGAGCAAAACCAACGCCAAAAGGCAAACCAAAACCCATTGAACCGCCGGCAGCTTCAACCCCTCTTATCGAAGGCTCCACCAGCCCTATATATTTTGATTTTGGCTTACAATAATTTTCTAAATCTTCTTTTGGAATTATGCCTTTTTCTGATAGAAAATAGTATATAGAAGCCGCTACCCATCCCTTGGAAACAACTATTCTATCCCTGTTTTCTTTTAAATCTTTATCTATGTTGGCAGTGCTAAAAATTACAGCAAGCAAATCTATACAAGAAAAATTAGAACCGATGTGGGATGACTGAGACTTGTATATCATTTCAAGAACTTTTTTTCTCGCTTCTAAGGCTGTTCTTTTGTAGTTTTCAATATTACCCATTAAAATTTATTAAATAAATGTCTTTTATGTTGTAATAAATATTTTTAATATTGTTTTAAGGATTATCTTTAAGTCTAACAAAAAAGATCGATTTTTTACATATTCTAACTGAAGCCTGATTTTTTCCGGCCTTATCTTCTCCATATAGATAACTTCCGGCTCTTTGGCTCCTTTTAAAATTTCTCCTTCGTGAAAATTCCACAAAGATGCAAAGTCAGTCATTCCGGGCTTTACAGATAAAATCTTTTTTCTCTCTTCATCGGTCATCATATCAACATACATTTTAACTTCAGGCCTTGGCCCCACCAGGCTCATTTCGCCCTTTAGCACATTTATTAACTGGGGCAGTTCGTCAAGCTGATATTTTCTTAGAAAACTTCCGATTTTAAGCAAACGACGATCATCACCGGCGGTGGAAGGACCGCCGAGGTTCTCGGCGTCCGGCACCATAGTTCTGAATTTGAAAATTCGGAATTCCTCCCCGTCCTTACCTGTCCTTTTCCCCCGGTAAAAAGCAGGTCCCGGAGATTCTTTTTTAATTAAAAAACTTATCAGTAATAACAAGGGTAGGGTTAAAGTTAGCCCCAGAAGCGACAAAATAAAATCAAAAATTTTTTTTAGCATATTATTTTTTTGGTTCAGAAAAAATAAAAACTACTTTAAATGCGTATTTTCTTAAAAATGGTATTTTAAATAAAATTTTTTCTATTGACTCAAGGATTTTCAATAAAATTTTGCCGCCGGGAAAGGCGAGAAAAGGAAAAGCCAACCACGATATTAAATGAAAATATTTTACCTCTATTTTTTTGAAATAATCTTCAGCCCTTTTTAAATCTTCCATTTTAAAAATATGGTTTGCCGCCCACTTGGTCCTCTTGCCAGTAATTTCATTTATTTTTCTTTTAAGGTTTGTGAAAGGATTGTGGCCAAACGTTTCGATTCCAATAAGGAATCCTTCTGGCTTTAAAACCCTTGATAATTCTGGGTAGGCCTTATTTAGATCAATGGACGAAAAGGTTCCTCCATCAAAAATTATATCAAAATAGTTTCCGGGGAATTCCATTTTCTCACAGTCCATAACTATAAATTTAGTATTATTTTCAACATTTTCCTTTCTTGCTCTTCCTTTGGCAATTTTAAGAGATGACGCAGAAAGATCAATTCCAAAAACCTTCGCTCCCTCCCTTGCCGGTAAAACAGAGTGGACACCGTTTCCACAGCCATAATCTAAAATTTTTTTGTTCTGGCATTTATCTTTCAGCCACCGATAACAAAAAGAAAAACTACTTAAAATGTTTGGTTGGAATCCCTCAAAATCAACCTTCCATTTCTCGTTAGAATCTTCTTTTAAAAATTCTTCTGCTCTTTTGTCATAGTATTTAATTTCTTTTTCTTTTCTCGAATCCATTATTTTATTTATTTATAAGTAATTTAATTAAACCGTAAGCTGAGCCCAAACCGTAACCGAAATGCCTACAGGCAAAAGCCATAAATATTAAAGGAAAATATTTTAAATCTTTTTCTCTAAAAAAAATAAAAAGTGAAAAAATTGTATTCAGTATTAAATAAGAAATTAATAATAATAAAAAGAGGGGAAGAAAAATTTTAAAAAATAAAGAAAGAACCAACAAACCAAAAAGGCTGAAGATGAAAATGGCTGGAATATAATGTCTTAACTGGAAAAAAGTTTTTGTAAATTTAAAAGGGTAAATCGCCCATATACCGTCTTGAATATTATGCAAAAAAAACTCCTTAAAACTACTTTTGGGATAATAATAAAAAGTAATGTCTGGAACCAAAAGAATTTTCTTACCCTTTTTTCTAAGTCTTAAATTAAATTCTAAATCCTGTGATCTTATTAATTTTTCGTTAAAAAGCCCTACTTCATCAAAAACTTTTCTCTTATAAGCGGCGGCAAAAACAGTATCTACAAATTTGGGTTTATTTACCCCCACCCTGAATGAAGAGGCCGAACCGAAAAAATGAGAAAGACAAAGAGCAATCGCCCGGGCTTTTGCTGTCGTAATTTTAGCCAAAGGGGCTTTAATTACTCCCCCAACACTATCTACATTATTGTCCTTTAAATACCTAACAGATTTTGAGACATAATCTTCGTCATATTCTGTATGGGCATCGGCCCTGACAATAATTTCGCCTTTGGCTTCTTTAATGCCAATATTTAAACCAAAGGGGGTGTATTTTCTTTGGTTTTCAAAAGTCTTGATAAAATAATATTTTTCTGCGTACCTTTTAATAATTTCTTTTGTCTTGTCTTTTGATTTTCCGTCAATTATCAAAATTTCTAATTTTTCTTTGGGATAATCTTGTAGAATTAAAGAGCCCAGGCATTTCCCTATATATTTTTCTTCGTCGCGACAAGGAATAACTACCGAAACAAAAGACATACTATGTTTTTTGAATTTTTCTTTTAATAGAAATCAAAAATCTCCATAAAGGAAAAAGGGATAAAGTGGCAAAAATCCTCCTGGGAAAAGGGGGTTTTCTCAGACCTTTTAAAGTTAAAACCCAATCGGCATCCCGCAGAGTACACATATGATTAAATCCTCCCGCTAATTTAAAATTTGTTTCTTTTTCTTTTTTAAAAAAACCTTTCTTTTTTCTCGGCCGGTCGTGGTTCTGGTGAACGATAGTAACAACTTCTGTGGCGTCTATTACCGGAACGCCCAGAGTCCTGGCTCGGTAAATCAACCAATTATCCCAACCGGGAGAACCAATAATAAAAGGGGGGAAGCTTGACTCGAGATTTTTTGGAAAAACAAAATAATCTATTCCTGAAAAACCATGTAATTTACCTTCTTTAAAAATCAGTCTGCGAAATTTTTTCTCCCAATTTATTTCGTTAAAATTAATTTCTTCTTTAACATTAAGGTCCCAGCGCCTTCCCACCATTAAGAAATTATCTTTTTTAATTTTCTTGACGGCTTCCGTAAAGTCGCTCATCAAAATAATGTCGCCGCAGATAGGAACTATTAAATTATTATTTGCTATTTTTTTTGTTAGATTGAAAGTTGAACCTAAAATTGGCGTTCCGAATTCGTTTTTTTTAATCTCCGGAAAATGTCTAACTCCAAACTCAGCGGCTACTTCTGCCACCCCCTTCTCGTCTCCGAATAAAATAACTTCGCATTTTGGACGAAGTAATGTCCAGCTTTTTATTGCGTTGCGTTGAATAATATTAAAGTGACCTTCAAATGCTCTTGGGGTAGTAAAAAAAGTCAGCATATTTTTACCCAGTTTAGACCTTTAATTAAATTAAATTGCTCAAGCGGGCTTAATTTTTTATTCCGATATGAACAGGGAAAATATGCATCTTTGGGAGACATCTCAGAAAAATTTTCTTTGGCAATTTCTTTTTTTATAAAAAATGCGTTAACGCCGTCTGAATTACACCCTGCCAATATATACCCCTTGGAATTGGCTAATTTGGTTAAAGCCGATAAAGAAGCGCCGTGGTACCACCCGCTGGAATGTTTTTTAAATCGATCAAAGTCCGGATCGTATTCAACCGTTAAAGACTTGTCGTAACCCAAAGAAGCATTATATTCAATGACCACCACGCGGGGGTCTATAACTTTTATAGCCTTCCAAACCCAATAGTCGTTTCCGTCAATATCTATTGATAACAAATCAATCTTTCCCACGGCACCATTTTCTGACAAAATTTTATTAATATTTTCTTTGGTTACAAAAGAATGAACTAATTTTACCGGCAGGGGCTTTTTTTTAAACCTTGTTTTATAAAAAATATTCCCTCGTTCAATATTCTCTTTGTTTCCGTCTATTAAAATTCCTCTCCAATTATTATTTAAAGACAAATTAGCAGTATTACATTCTACACCGGTCCCGGATCCGATTTCTACAAAATAACGGTTTTTTGTTCCTATTTTATTAAAAATATAATAAATAATTCCGTCTTCGCCGTTTTGGGAGAAAATTTTAAACTCGTGCCGGTGAGTCGCTTTTTCAATATCTTTTTTACGCCATTTCTTCATTTTTATTACAGCGTTTATTTTATTGGGCAAAAGTATAAAATCGCGGATAGTCTCTAATAAAGAACTGGGTAAGATTAATTTTATTGTTTTCCTTATCATTTTTATAATCAATTTTTTAATATTTTTTTGATTTTCTGACAAACTTTATTTATCTGCCAATCCTTTAACCCTAAACCGCTCGGCAGATATAATCCTTGCTTGGCTATTTTTTCAGCTACCGGAAAATTTTTTCCTATTTTAATTTTTAATTTCAAGAGAACGGGCTGAAGGTGCAATGGATAGAAAAAAGGCCTGGTGGCAATTCCTTCTTTAGCTAATTTTTTAGCAAAACTTTCAGCGTTAAAACCGGTGGATTCTTTCAGGACAATTCCGTACATCCAATAAATATTTTTTGCCCAATCTTTCTCAATAGGAGTTTTCAGCCCTTTAAGTTCTCTTAATTTTTTATTATATTTCTTTCCGTTTTCTATTTTTATTTTTATTAATTTTTTAATTTTTTTAAGCTGAGCAAAACCAACTGCCGCCTGAAGATTTGTCATTCTGTAATTTCTGGCTAATTCTTGGTGAAGGAATCTTTTTTCTCTATCAAAACCAAGATTTCTCAACTTTTCTGCTTTCTCTTTATATTTCTTACTATCGGTTAAAACCATGCCTCCTTCTCCGGTATTTATTACTTTATTCGCATAAAAACTAAAGCAGGATATGTCTCCGAAGCTTCCGCATTTTTTTCCTTTATATTCTGCCCCGTGGGCTTCGGCGGCATCTTCAATTAATTTTAAATCATATTTCTTGGCTATTTTTAGTATTGGATCCATATCGCAGGGGTGGCCGTAAATATGAACCGTCATTATTGCTTTTGTTTTTTTTGTAATCTTTTCTTCAATTTTATTAACGTCTATATTCCAAGTCTCTGGTTCGGAATCAACAAAAACAGGAATTCCTCCATAATTTATTACCGCCAAAGCACAGCTTATTATTGTGAAACTCGGCATTATTACTTCGTCCCCCGGCTTCAGCCCTATCGCTCCTACGGCAACTTCCAAAGCCGCTGTTCCGTTTGACACAGCAATGCCGTATTTCTTTCCAATAAAAGAACTAAATTTTTTTTCAAATTTTCCAACAAAAGGTCCTTCGGAAGAAATCCAGCCGCTATTTATGCATTCGTTCAAATATTTTTTTTCGTTGCTTATAAATATAGGTTCGTTTACCGGAATCATTTTAATTTTTTTAAAATATTATTAAATCTTACTTTGTCATCTTTGCCCAAATAAGGACCCTGTTTTATTTCAATCATTTCTACATCTTCTAAAACTTCGTAGCCATGCCCTCCGCCGGCGAGTAAAATTAAATCTCCTCCAACAAGGACTCTGAAGCCAAAATATTTATTTTCTGAATCGTAAAGATTTACTTTAATTTTACCTTTTTTAATTACCAACACTTCTTGGGTTAAATAAATTTCTCTTCTTATAATTTTGTGGGTATGAGGCTCAATTTGTTCGCCGCTTTTTTTTGATATAAAACCGAGTTGCTTTGGAAAATCTCCGGGAGTGAAAAAATTAACGCCATCCATATAAAAATCTTTTCTAATAATCATCGCTAAAATTTTATCTTTATCTTTAACAACCTCTATGTTGCCTTTAATGTTTTCTATATTTTTATTTTCCATAATTTTTTATTTTTAGCGCTTCTTCTATAACTTTTTCCCATTTTCGGGCGTGGCTTTTTAGGTTAAAATCTTTAATTCTTTTGTGTCCTTTTCTGATTAATTCTTTTCTTAATCTTTCATCCGTCCAGATTTTGTAAATTTTCTCGGAAATATCTTCAACTTCAAAAGGGTTGAATAAAAGAGCGGCATCGCCCATTTGATTGGGCATTTCAAATAAATTTAAACAGGCAACCGGTGTCCCCAAAAACATCGCTTCCAGGGGGGGGATGTTCGTTGGTCCGACTAAAGTTGGCAAAACTAACGCCGTGGCTTTTTTATATAAAGCCACCATTTCTATATTAGATACATAACCCAGATGAATAATCTGCTGGGACATATTTAACTTTTCCGCTAAGTCTAAAACTTTTTTATATTCCTTTTCGTAATTACCCTTTGAAGAACCGACTAAAACCAAAGGTATTTCTATTTTTTTGTTTTCTTTTATCAGGTTGAGGGCTTTGACTAACCTTAAATGATTTTTGTGGTGCCAAAATTGAGCAGGGTAAAAAATAAATTTCTCTGGCAATTTATAATCTTTCAATAATTTCTCTATTGTTTTTTTGTTTATCTTTTTATATTGATAAACATAATTTGGAGGAATATAGGGAATTATACGAATTTTCTCTTTTTCTATTTTCGAATATTTACAAACATCGTCTCCTCCCTGCTTTGAATCTGCGACTATCAGTATTGATTTTCGGGCGAAATAATCATAAACGGCATCCCGCCATATATTTTTAAACCTATGCTCCGGAAAATTAGGATAATATTTATGCATATAATCGGGAACTGAAACAATATAGGGTATATCCAAAGGAAGATTAAAGGAAAAAGGCGTGGGGATTATTAAAATTTCAATATTTGATTTTTTTACTATTTTTTGAAACGACCTTTCAAGTAAGAAATTTAACGATCCGAATTTTAAATAGATAAAATGAATAGTCCTTTTTATTAAAGAATTATCAGCCTGAGAAATTGATAAATATTTTAATAGATTTTTTCGATAAGGCGAAAATAGTTCTGGTTTTTCTCCTTTATAATGGAAAATAGTATAATTGAATTTATCAGAATATTTAATTAAACTTTCTGCTACACCAAGAGCGTACTGAAAAACTCCCCCACCTTTTGAAGAAGGAAATAAAATACCGATATTCTTTTTTTTGCTTTTACCGATCATTTTTTTTGATATCTTCTAAGTCCGCCTCTACCATAATTTTAACCAAATCTTTAAATTTAACTTTTGGGTCAAATCCAAATATTTTTTTTGCCTTTGTTATATCGCCGATTAAAACACTGGTGTTCGCAGGACGCAAAAATCTTTCATCAAATTTTACATATTTTTCGGGATTTAAGTTTAAAATTCCGAAGGCCTCATTAAGAAACTCTCCGACAGAATGGGCTTGACCATTAGCAATAATAAAATCGTCAGCTTTTGGCAACTGCATAATTTGCCAAGCAGCTTCCATATATTCTTTGGCATAACCCCAATCTATTTTAGCGTCCAAACTTCCCAATACTATCTCTTTTTGGAGACCAGCATAAATTCTTGCGGCGGCTTTGGTTATTTTTCTGGTGACATATTCGTCCGGTCTTCGAGGAGATTCATGGTTGTAAAATATTGCATTTGAGGCAAACATCCCGTAAGCTTCTCGGCAATGACGCACCAAATAATAAGAAAAAACTTTTGAACAGGCGTAAGGGCTTTGAGGATTAAAAGGGGTTGTTTCTTTTTGAGGAGTCTCAATGGCTTTACCAAACATATTTGAAGAACAGGGTTGAAAGAATTTTATCTTTGGATTTATCTGCCTGATAATTTCCAAAATCCTGCCAACTGCCGCACCGGTAATATCGTATGAGTAGTCTGGCGTTGCAAAACTCCATCCTACATGATCCTGATCTGCTTCGTTGTACAACTCATCGGGTTTTACTTCGTTAATAATTCTGTAAATAGAAGTTGTATCTGCTAAATCACCTTTGTGCAGAAAAAATCTTTTCTCAAATATTTCATTATTATTTAAAAGATGATTAATATTACCTGTGTTTCCTGAAGCCGAACGACGAGCCATTCCATGAACTTCATATCCTTTTTCTAAAAGTAATTCGGCAAGATAAGAACCGTCTTGGCCGGTAACGCCTAAGATTAATGCTTTTTTGCCGTTTAATAATTGTAGGTTGTTCATATTTTTAAAAATATTATTTTTTGCCAACGACTTTAAAATTAGGCAGTGGGACAATAAATTTTCCTCCTTTGTCGAGCCATTTTTTTTCTTTTTTATAAAATAGGTTAAAAAAGGCCCAAGGAAGCACTAAAAAATAATCTGCCACTCTGCGGGCTGCCGCTTCGGCAATTATGGGGATAAGGGTTCCCACTGTATATTTACCCCATTTTTCCGGACTCTTATCGGCCGCCCCTTTTATCAGTTTATTATTCAAATTGTAATATTGAAGGATGGTATTACCTTTGGTTGAAGCACCATAAACATATATATTTTTTCCTTCTTCCACTTTTTCGTTAATAAAATTTAGGCAATCTTCTTTATTTTTTTTAATTCTCTTGTGAAATTCTTGATAGTCTTTTTTTGTGATATTTTCTTTAAAATTTATACTTCCTTTTTTATAATGCCTGGCGAAAATTCTGTAGCTTCCTCCGTTTATGTTGTTTTCCTCAATTTTAAATATCTCCAAACCGTTTCTTTCAAAAAGATGCTTTAAAGAACTGAAAGAATAATATTCGAGGTGTTCATGGCAAATATTGCCTATGTCATTTTTTTCCAACATCGGCCTCAAACACATAAGTTGGGCGATAAATACTCCGTTTTTATCCAATACATTTGCCGAATCTCTTATAAACTGATTTGGATCTTCCATGTCGTAAAACATTCCGATAGCCGTAATAATCTTTGCTTTTTTATTTTTAAATTTTCTCTGCCAGATATTGCAATTCCAAAAATCATGAATAACAAAAGAAGTTACCGATTTTAGTCTCTTAATAAGATTATTCGCCGGCTCGCACCCCACCCTTATTAAATCTTTTGGATAGTATTTTAGCAATGTCCCGTCATTTGCCCCGATATCCAAAACAATGTCTCCTTTTTTTGTTTTTACTAATTTTCGGGCCGCCTTTGTTATTTCTTTTAAATCGTCTCGAATTACCGGATTAATTCCGGAGCAATACCAGTAGTGGCGGGAATACATTAATTCTTGAGGAGCGGTATGTTTTAACTGGAGCAAAGTACAGTTTTCACAATAAACAAGTTCTAAAGGGGCCTTTATCGCTTTTTCGTCCTTTTTTTTCAAGAAAGTAGAAACATAAAGATTCCCCAAAGATAAAATTGAAGTTAATTTCCGGGAACCGCAAACTCTGCATTTTTTTATTGTCTTATATCTCATAAATTTATTTATGACAGAATAAATTTAAATAGTCTTTAATATTGATTATTTCTTTAAGATTTTTTACCGGCTCTATTCTTTTACCTTCGCTGTTTATTTTATTTATTGAAAATCCGTGTTCTTTTAATAAGTTAAGAAAGTCCATAGGGTCAGATCCCGACTTCCTGATTAAAATGGGATAAAATTCTGTCATTAATTTCAACTGTTTGTTCTTATCAAGAATTGATTTCATTCCTTTTAAAGCAAAAACTTCACTTCCTTCTATATCCATTTTGATAAAGTCAACTTTTTCTTTAATAAAATCGTCTAATTTTAAAACTTCAATTTCAATAGAACGATTATTTTCTAAAGAATCATATATTCTGTTTCTTGCCCTCTTTTCATCCAAATAAAGCTTCCCTTTTTTATTTTCATCTGAAACCGCTTTTTGAACCGGAGTTATATTATTATAATTATTTATTTTTATATTCTTTCTTAACAAAGCAAAGCTTTCGGGATCTGGTTCAAAGGCAAAAATCTTTCCTTGAGAACCGACTATTTCGGCGGCAATCAAACTATAATAGCCAATGTGTGCCCCTATATCTAAAATATAATCGCCTTTTTTAATCTCTTTTTTGAAGAGCTCTAATTCAAATTCTTCGTGAGTTGGTTTTATAAAAAGCTCTAATCCGTCGGATGACTCAATAAACATTTTTTGTCCGTGAACTTCAATCGGATTAAAACGAGCGATTAAAAATCTGTATCCCGACCTGAAGAGAAAGAACCTCCCGAAGCCATGACCAAGAAAAGGTTTTATTATTTTTCTTATTGTTTTTAATAATTTATTCTTAATTGGCATATTTTTAATTTATTTATCGAAATAGCCCAAACCCCGCAGGCGTTTTTTAACCTCTTCGTCAACTTTATTTTTTTTTCTTTCACCAACCAGTCTCTTTTTTATATCACACCTTTCTTTAATTTCGTAATATTTTTCTAAAAAATAATTTACCTCTTTCCTTTCTCTTTTTTCCAAATTTTTCTTTTCTAAAGGATCAAAAAATAGATTATAAAATTGTCTGGACGGTATTTGGATTTTTTCTAATATATTCCTGGCAATTTTTTTAAGATTACTGCCAAAATAAAAAGGTGTATCAACTTTAATCATTTTTTTATCACCAATTCTAATGGCTGCCGAATAAGTACCGAGAGGATCAACCTGAGACTCTGTAAAAATTACTCTTTTTTTATTAAAGTCCAAGTTTAAAGGATTTAAACTTTGTCCCTCCAATTCAATGTCTTTTTTCTCAATGTGAAGAACATCTAAAATGGTCGGATAAATGTCAATTAATTGAACCGGGGCTCTACAATGTTTTCCTGCAAATTTTTTATTGGGGTATTTGACAATTAAAGGAACCTTAATCATTTCTTCGTATACGATTCCGCTATGACCAAAACTTGGCCTGCCTAAAATTCCTTTATGCTCGCCGAAGGCTTCTCCGTGGTCAGCAGCAACGATTATCAAACTGTCTTCATAAAGATTGTTTTTTTTCATTTCTGAAATCAATTCACCAAACTGTGTGTCATTATACCGAATCATATCGCAATAAAGCGATTTTGCTTTTTCTTTATTCTGATTTGTAACTTCTCTACCCCTGATGAAATCTCCCGGATAATTATTGAAAAAAGATTTATTGTTACGGAGAAAAAAGGGGGGATGTGTGTCTACCGACCAAACCATAATAAAATTTTTTGCCTCTTTGTTTTTTTTGAAAATAGGAAAAATCTTCTCATTAATATCTTCTGATAACGGTAGAACAAGTTTGTCTGTTCCCGCTTTTTCCAAAAAAGGACCCACTCCTTCAGGATCTTTAAATCTTTTCTTTTGAAGTTCTTCATCCATTTGGAGGTTAAAAAACTCATCGAAACCCGAGAATCCAAAACTCGGACTGAAAAAAAGATTAGAACTTGCGGCATAACACTTAAAATTATTTCTTTTTAAAACTCTGGGAAGAGTGTTCTCGTAATCCGGCATATTGTCCATTTCGTGCATCATTTGAAGCGTAATAGGATATTGAGAGGTAATAATAGCGGCTGCCGACGCTTTAGTCCAAGTGGTTGTCGAATAAGCATTTTCGTAAATAACTCCGTCTTTGGAAAATAAATCAATAAAAGGAGAGGTTTCTCTTTTAAATCCATAACACCCCAGAAAATCGGGCCTTAATGCGTCTAATATGTAAAAAATAACATTCATAATTTTTTATTTCTTGATTTCATTTATTATGGCTGAAAATATGTCTTTGTGTTTTTCTATCGGAAAAACGATATTTTTAGTAATCAAAATTGCTTCTTCGTGATGATCCCCTTTTAACGGTTCTCCTTTGTCATTTTTCTCCGGAAGGGTTTGGATTCTCGCTTCCCCCCTTGAGCAAAAACCGTGATCCGAAACAACGATTATTCTTTCTCCATACTTTATCAGCCTTCCCAAAACCTCATCTATTTTTTTGTACCAATCGATAATAATCGGCTCACCCCAATGGAAATGCTGAACTTTATCTAAAGCCCCAAAAACAACTATAAAAATATCGGGGTTTTCTTTTAATATTTCCAGTGATTTTGACGCTACGCCGTCTGTATCTTTACTCAATTCAACTAAATCAGAAGAAACGCCGTATCCTACGGGTTCGTAATCACAATTAAAATTGTAAGGGGGCATAACAAAAGGAATTTGAAGCGCTTTAATAGTATGATCTTTGTCTAAAATATCCCAAATAAAATCTACTCTTATATCTTTTCTTTCTTGAAGTTTTCCATCTACAACATATTTTTGATGTCCGTGTTCTTTTGTGCTTTTTCCAGAAAAAATTGTACACCAAATAGCGGCCGAAAGAACTACGTCTTCCACAAAAAGACTCTTGCTGCTTCCTTCGGTCATTAATTTCTTAAAGTTTGGTAGATCATTTAAATTGGGCTTAATCACCCTCCAGGTAGCTCCGTCTATTCCGATTGTTAAAATTTTTGTCATAATATATTTCCTACAGCAATTATTTTTCCTTTATCTTTTAAAACTAATTTTCCTAAAATAGTTTTGCCCTTTGGTTCAAAAGTTATCGGTTTTTCACCCTTAAATTCATAAGAAGTCTTCTGGCCCGGAGATGCTAAGTCTGGCATTCTGATTATTCCTTCTGTTTTTGCGGTACCGCATTCTAAAATCAAGTTTTCCTGCGAAGGGCTTTCTATCCAAAAGATCTCGCCGGTTAATTTGTTGCCCGTTTTTAAACCAGAATCTTCTAAAGCAAACACCATTCCCCTAAAATTATCAATCTTTTTATTTTCTTCATTAAATAATTCAATTCCAACATTTTGGCCGGCAATGGCCTCTTCTAATTCTCCGCTTGAATCTTTTATTGATTTAATTTTATCTTTTCTATTTTTAGGTAAAATTATAACCTCTTGGCTTTTTTTTATTTTTCCTCTTTCTATTCTTCCTATTATTAATTCTTCGTACTTGTCTTGGGCTAAAAAGACGGGTGACAATTTCTCTAAAGATTCCGTAATTTTTATTTCCTTTTCTAAAAATTCCATCACTGTCGGGCCCTTGTACCAAGATGTTTTTTTAGATTTTTCCACTACATTATCACCTTCCCATGCTGACACTGGAAAAAAGTAAATATTTTCAGAAGAATAACCTATTTCGTTTAGGGTATCTTTTAGTTTTTCTTTTAGTTCGGAAAATTTTTCTTCTTGATAAAAAACTTTATCTATTTTATTCACTATTACGCCAATCTGTTCAATGCCTAACAATTTAGCAATTTCCAAGTGCTGACGAGTCTGTTCTTTTATTCCTTCTTCTATTGAAACCATTAACAAAGCGGCTTCGGCAGCGGAAGCTCCGGTAAGCATATTGGAAATAAGTTCAGCGTGGCCCGGAACATCGATTAATTGATAGTTCCTTTTTTTTCCTTTTAAAAGAGCCCTAGTGGTATCCATTGTCATTTCTCTTTCTCTTTCTTCTTTAAAACTGTCAACCAAATGAGCTAATTCAAATTTATAGCCCGAAACCTCATCCACTTCCTGAACCTCTTTAAATCTGCTTTCTTTAATTGATTTGGTATCCAAAAGCAACCTGCCAATTAAGGTGGATTTTCCGTGGTCTTTATGGCCGATTAAAACAATTGGAATTTCTAACATATTTCTTATTTTTTTGATTTCTACATATATCCAAGTTCTCTAAGGCGCTGCATAACGTACTCTTTTTCTTTATCCAGTTCTCTGCCGCTTCTCTCGGTCACTTGGGTGGTTTTCAACTCTTCAATGATTTCATCCAAAGTGGAAGCATTAGAATCAATGGGATGGGTTACTTCTTTATACCCCAAACTTCTGTATCTCTTTCCGTTTTTGGCAAAATACAAGGGATTAACCGGAAATCCTTTTTCTTTGGTGTACATCCAGACATCCAGTTCGGTCCAGTGAAGCAAGGGATGAATTCTTACATGAGAAGCGTCTTCAAATTCTGAAATATAATTGAAAATTTCGGGCGGTTGTTTTTCAAAATTCCAACGAAATTCTTTGTCCCGAGGAGAAAAATATCTTTCTTTGGCCCTTATTCCGTGTTCGTCTCTTCTAATGGAAACAATTAAAGCGTCAAATTTTTTTTCGTCTAATATTTTTTTTAGCGTTTCAGCCTTATTTAGTCCTTCCGTAGTGCCGGAAATCTTATCTGCTTCATGTTTTACCTTGCCAATAATAAGATTTAAATCCCATTCCTTGGCAATTTTTTCTCTAAATTCGTATGTCTCCTGAAAATCGTGTCCGCTATCAAGATTAATAACAGGGAAAGGAACTTTCCCAAAAAATGCCCTTTTACAAAGATAAAGCATGCAAGTTGAATCTTTTCCCATCGACCAAAGCATTGCCGGATTTTTAAAACGAGCCTTAACTTCACGAAGGACGTAAATGCTTTTTTCTTCTAATTTTTCTAAATATTTTTTCATTTTTTTATTTTATTTTTAACGATTATCAACCTTTAAATTATATAAATTATTTATCATTTCTAAGGTATTTGGAAATTCTTTTTTTCTCAAAGCAAAACTCTTTTTTCTTTCTTTACAACATTTATTGTCTTTAATTAATTTTAGGATCTTAACAAATTTTTCCCTGTTGTTTATATGTTCAATTCCTTCAAATTTTTCGTAAAAATCTCCCCAAAGTTCGTTCTTGAAATCTAAAGAAATAATGGGTTTTTCCGGATGCTGCAAGGATGCGGTAAAAAGAGTAGTGCTTATTGCCAAAGGCATTCCAATTACAATACTTCCCAATTCAATATATTTGTCGGCCGGCTCTTCAGGATCAACAACATTTATATTTTTGGAAATCGATTCAAATTCTTTTTTAATTTGACTGATGTTTTTTGTGCTGGGATGAGGCTTTATATAAATTTTCCAGTCGGGAAGATTTTCAATTATTAATTTAATTATCTCTTTCCATTCCTGATTTCTCTCTTCGTGTGAAATTAAAGAATAATTCTCTTTTCTGAAACCAATTAGAGTTTCTTCGGGCAACATTAAAGTTGCAATTTTATTTTTTCTTTTTTTATTTTGGTATTTTTTAAAATATTCCTGCATTAAAAATCTTCTTGTTTTTTGTCTAATTAAAGGATGAGGCAGGATATAAAGCTTATTATTCTCTACTCCGTCATTTAAATAAATCTCGTAATCTCTTTTTGAAAAAACAATTTGATAATCAGCATCTCTTACTCCGGAGGTTCCCTTCTTTAACATATAACTGGCTTTTCCGGAAAAAGGCATTTCTCCCCTTGTTACGGGTAAAATCCAATGATAAAGGTAATAACTGAAATATTTTTTTAATTTTACAAATGAACTCTTGAACCAAAAAGGTAAAAAGGAAGGATAGCGTAAAAAAATATTAGTTAATTCTTCTCTTTTAGACCAAGTAGCGCTATCTCCCGTATTGGATGCTTGAATTATAATTCTTAAAGCCGATGCTTTTTTAGCATATCTCATTAAGTACATCTCAAAAGGATACAAGTCGTTGCTCGCAATAACAATATCGGGGCTATTTTTCTGGATTACATCTTTTGCCAACTTTTGAAAATATTTATTCCTGGCAAAAATATTCATTTCACCACAAAGGTGTTGTCTTACCGGAATAATATCTTCCAATTTAGGAAAAATCTTTTTATTATTTATTATTTTTTCTGTTTCTGGATCAAGCTTTTCGGACAATAATATAGTAGGGTACTCTTTGGCAATTTCATAAAGATATCCGATCAAAGTAGAACGAAAAACCCTGGGAACGCTCGTATAAAAAAGTATTTTAGGATTTTGTTTTTTTTCTTTCATAATTTAACCTAATATTTTTTTTAAATTATCGCATATATATTCAATTTCTTTTTCAGGTAAATTATTGTAAAAGGGTAAGGCAATAGTTGAATTAGAAACTCTTTCAGTTATTGGAAAATCGCCACTCTTGTAACCGAAAAGGTCAACATAAAACGGCTCCAAGTGAATTGGCGGAAAATAATCCCGGCAATTTATTCCCCTTCCTCTCAATTCTTTTATAATTCTATCTCTGTCTTCCCGAGAAAATAATCTATCGTCAACCTGTATTACATAAACAAACCAGCTCATTTTTACATTGGAATCAATATAAGGAATTTTAATTTTATTTATTCCTTTTAAATTCTTATTATAAATTTCGGCTATTTTTTGTCGTCTTTTTAAAATTTCGTCAATTCTATCCATTTGGGTAGTTCCTAAAGCAGCACTTAATTCAGACATTCTGTAGTTATATCCTAACCTTGAATGAGACAACCAACTGTCTCCCTCGTCTCGACCCTGGTTTCGCATACTCTGGCAAAGTTTCGCTAATTTCTCATCATTAGTTGTTATCATTCCTCCTTCGGCTGTGGTTATTTGTTTATTTGGATAAAAGGCAAATACCCCCGCGCTACCAAAACTTCCAACTTTCCTTTTTTTGTATTCAGTCCCGATTGCCTCGCAAGCGTCTTCAATAACCGCTAAATTGTGTTTTTTTGCAATTTCCATAATTTTTTCCATTTCGCAAGCATGACCGAAAACATGAATGGGAAGAATTGCTTTAGTTTTGGGGGTAATTTTTTCTTCTATTTTTACAGGGTCAATACACAAACTCTTCTCGTCTATATCAACAAAAACCGGCTTTGCTCTTTCAAAAAGGATACAATTTGCCGAAGCAATAAAACTAAACGGACTTGTAATTACTTCATCCTCATCTTTTATGTCCAAACCCCTTATACAGAGATGGAGTCCGCTTGTTCCGCTGTTTACGGCTACTGCATATTTTGTCTCGACAAAATTAGCCACTTTTCTTTCAAATTCTTTAATTTTTGGCCCGATACTCAAAAAAGGAGTAGATAAAACCTGGTTTATTGTATCAATCTCTTTCTGAGAAATGTCGGGACTAGAAAGAGGCAAACTTTTTAATTTTGATAACAAAGCCAAATCAACCAAAGTTCCGTTTTTATCGGTTACGGGTATCTCTTGAATTCCTTTATCTAACATTATTTCCAACAATTCCGTTGCCGGGGTTTTATCTGAAGCTGTAATTGGGTTTTTTACCATTATTTCTTTAATTTGATTATTAAAATCTTTGCCCGACAACAAGGCTCTCCGAATGTCGCCTTCCGTTGCTATTCCAAGAAGTTTTTTATCTTCGTCAATTATCAAAACAACCCTTAAACCGGCCTTATTGATGCTTTCCATCGCTTCTTTGATAGTACTTTCTCCAAAAACCATAATGGATTTTATTTTTTCATCCATACTTTTTTAATTCTTTTTTACTTAATTTTTTTGATATTTTTACCGGCACCCCAAAGGATAAGGTATTTTTGGGAATATTTTTGTTTACAAAACTAAATGCTCCGATTATTGAGTTTTCGCCAACAGTTACGCCCGGCATTATTACCGAATGAGAGCCGATTCTACAGTTTTTTTTCAAAACTACTTTTCCTTCTTTTTTATCAATTGTAGAAACCGAATAAATTGAGCAGTGAGAACCTATCTGAACATAATCTTCAATTAAAACTCCATTTTTTGCGTTAATTAAAGTGAAAGCGCCGATGTCTGTCTTATAGCCCAGTTTAAAGTTTTTCTTATTTTGAACCAGCCAATTATATTCGGTCAATTTCTTCTCTTTTATTTTTACTTTTTTCCATTTTTTAAATCTTTCTATCATATTTTTTATTTAATAAGATATTCTTTTTTCTAATAATCTACTGTTGATTTTTATATTGCTTAAAATATCGGCAATTTTTTCTCCAGCCCTGCCTTTACCGTAAGGGTTTTTAGTTTTTTTTATTTTTTTCCTGAATTTTTTTTCAAAAATCGCCTTCTTAATCGCTTTTTTTATTTTTTCTTTCTGGTAATTTACATCAATAACATTATTGGCCCTTTCCCTGTCTTTTTCTCTCTCGCCCACATTCACCATAGGCAGGCAAAAGGAAGGGGCTTCAATTATCCCCGAGCTTGAATTTCCTACCATAACATCTGCTGTTTTCATTAAACTTAAACAGTCTTTTCGGGAAATGCTTTTGTAAATTCGGACAAATGGGTATTTTCTGTATTTTTCAATTATTTTTATCATTCTTCTTCCTCCGGCATCGGCATTGGGATAAATTAAAATTGTTTGATATCCTAACTCCTTTACCGCTTCCATTGTCTCTTTTATCTGTTTTTCGGGAGGAAAAACGCTTGTTATTGTCGGATGTTGGATTACCAATAGCACCGGCGAAGATGAATTTAAATTATACTTTTTAAATATTTCGGCTTTTGTAAAAATTTTTTCTTTAAAAATATCGTCTAATCCCGGCGCCCCTACTTTAAAGATACGCCAGCCATCTTCTCCCATTTTTTTTATTCTTTCTGCCGATTTTTGGGTTGCCGCAAAATGAATATGGGATAATTTTGTGATAGCGTGCCGGGAAAGTTCGTCTACTGTTGAAGTTACGTCCCCGCCGTGAATATGGGCTATGGGAATTGTTAAATAAGCGCCAACAACGGCTCCGGCCAGCATTTCTCCTCTGTCGCCGAGCAGTAAAATTAAATCAGGTTTTATCTTTTTAATTTTTTTATTTAATAATTGAACGAGTTTTCCAATAAAATCTACCATTGATTCTTTACTATCTCCTTTGTAAATTGAATTTACCTCATAAACTTTAAATTTATCTTTTCTAATTTCTTTTATCGTTTTGCCGAATTCGGGCATTAAATGCATTCCAGTGGCTATTATTTCTATTTTTAATTTTGGATTTTTTGTAATAGAAAAAAGCGTTTCTCTTATTAATCCATAATCTGCTCTTGTTCCCGAAATATATAAAATTTTTCTCATATTAAATCTTCAAAATTAATAGCCTGATCTTTTTTTATATCTGACTTGGCAATTTTTCCTATAATATATTTAAAATGCTTTGGCTTTATTCCCGTTTCCGGCCTTTTAATAACTATCATTTCTTCTGTTAATTTTTCTCCTTTTTTTATATCTCTCGACGTCTTAATGCCTTTTCTGGCAACCTTGGCTACTTCTAATTCGCTCTGGTTTGGTTTTTTAACGCCGTCCCCCAGTGCTTCTGGTTTTCTGATAGAAAATTCTTTAACTTTTCCGTTTTTTTCAGCCCTACCAGCTTTTTCTATATCTTTTATTCCTTCAACCATTTCTTTTAATTCTTTAGGTTCCAGAGAAGCCCTGTGGTCGGGTCCCGGTAATTTTCTGTCTAATGTAAAATGTTTTTCAATCACGCAGGCTCCGAGCAAAACAGCATCAAGAGAAACTTCTATGCCCTCTGTGTGATCTGAATATCCAACCGGCAGTCCGAATTCCTTTTCCATTGTTTCCATCGCTTTTAAGTTAACTTCATTTAATGGTGTCGGGTAATTGGTAGTACAGTGAAGTAAAACTAATCCTTTGTTAATCGGCAAAATGGCATTTAATGCGTCTTTTACTTCTTCCAAGTTCGCCATACCGGTTGAAAGAATTATGGGTTTTTGCTTTTCTGCCATATATTCCAAAATCGGCAGATTAGTCAAATCTCCGCTGCCAACCTTTATTGCCGGGCACAATTTAGCTGCCAAATCAACATCTTCTTTGGAAGAATGGGGTGTTGTTAAAAATATAATCTCTTTTTCGTCGCAATATTTTTTTAATTTTTCAAAATCAGAATACGGCAATTCCAGTTTTTTTAACATTTCATATTGAGATTCCTCTCCGCCAATATTTTTTTTCTGATATCCTGCTCTTTCAGCATCGGGAGTAACGATATTTTCCGCTTTAAATGTCTGAAATTTCACTGCGTCAATCCCGGCCTCTTTTGCGGCGTCAACTAATTTTTTCGCCGAATCAAAGTTTCCGTTGTGATTGACGCCCGCTTCAGCAATAATAAAGCAAGGGTTTCCCTTTTTTATTATTTTATTTTCAATTTTAATTGTCATTTTAAAATTCTATTGACTTTTTGTTTATTTTCTTTAAAATCCATTACATAACGGTCAGGTCTTTTCGAAAGGAGGACAGACAAATGTCCTGGCAGTTCGCTCTTTGCATCTTCATAGCGATAAATGTCGGTAGTATAATCTTGAATAAAGTAGCCACCGATGTAATTCCCCAAAAATCAAAGGGTGTGTTTTATCAGTATCTATTCTGCGCTGTTATAGCTTTTTGTTATGCTTTACTTTCGGGAAAGGTTCTTTTCAGCCTAACTGTTCTCTGGATCGGACTGTCCGGGTTTTTCTTAAATGCCTTTGGTAACTACTTCATGTGGCGGGCATTTGAGTTAAATCTTAGTAAATCAGTTCTATTCTTTCCGTTGATGGAAATTGTATCAATAATACTGGCGGTTATTTTCTTATCAGAGGCCAGTCTCTGGAATCTCCAGTTAATCTTTGGTGTAATCCTTTGCTTTCTGGCGATGGGGCTTTTCCGCTCGGTAACCAATAAGAGCGTAACAAAGGAAGTATTAAATAAGAAATGGTTTGTTTTTGTCCTTCTGATGGTCTTAATGCTTGGAATAGCCGGATTTTTGGTGAAATTATTTTCTTACACCGTTTCCCGTGAAACATTCGTAATGGGATTCTATATGGGCTCTTTTCTCGGTTCAGTTTCTCTTCTCATAATAGAGAAGCAGAATCCTTTACAAGTCACAAAAAAAATGATTTTACCTATTGTCCCTTTATGTATAATGGTAATGTCTGCCCTACTGGCTTTCTTCTGGGTGTATCAATTGGGAGGATCCGTTAGTCTCGTTCAACCCTTAAGAGGTCTAGCGATTACTATTTTTCCTGTGCTGATCGGTTGGTTTATTTTCAAAGAAAGAAAAGAATTGCACAAAAGAGAGTGGCTCGGCTTTCTTTGTGGAACAGCTGGGACGATTCTGATATTAACAAGATAAAAACAAATTGGCTTAAAGCGAGGTCTCCTCGCTTTTTTGTTTATTTAATTTTAAAATATCTTTTTTGAATTTAGCTTTTGGCGCTTTTTTTAAATTTTCTTTATACATTTTCTGGCATTCTTTGTTAGTATCCATTAATTCGGGTTTTTCTTTTAAAAGGCGTAAAACTCCCTTTAAAGTTATTATTTTTTCTTTCTCATATAATCTCTCAAAAATTTCTTTAACAAGATTAAAATCCTCGGGATAATCAATAACCAACCTAACTTCCGGATGTTTTAATTCTTCTTCAACTTCTAAATCTTTAACATTGAATATTCCCGATTTTGTAAAATAATCCCCCCAAACCTCGGTGTCTTCTTCGTCTTTTATCTGGCAAACCTTCCTAACCGCTTCAACTTTTAGTCCGTAAGTGAATGAGCCTATTGGCAAATCGGGAATTTTAATAAAATCAGCGTTGGTTTTTTCAAATAATTTTATTGTCTTATCAATATATTCAGGGTCGCAAAAAATCGCATCTCCCAGAGCCACCACTATAAAATCCACCCCGAAGGTTTCAGCCGCTTTAAAGTAACGGTATAAAACATCATCTTCGCTTCCCCGAAAATATTCAATACCGTTTCTCCTTGCAATATCAATTAAAATATCGTCGTCAGGATTAGTAGAAGTACATAAAACAATTAAATCAGGAATTTTTGCCAGTTTTAACCTATCAACAAGGTGCTCTACAACCGTTTTTCCTTTTATCTCAAGCAGGGCTTTCTTGGGTAATCTTTTTGATTTGGTTCTTACGCTAATAAAAATTGCGCTTTTCATAATGCTTTTTATTTAATCTTATTTTTTAAAATAGGTTCGTCTTTTTTAATGTCAAATTTTGTTTTTTTACCCAATATTTTTTTAATCTCATCCGGATAAACTCCCTTATCTGATCTTTTGAAGGTTATATTTTTCTTTGTTATTTTTTCGCCCCTTTTAATATCTTCTAAAGCAACTGTTCTTTTTCTTGCCGTTTTTCGGTATTTCAGTTCCGGGCCTGATAAACTTTTAAAATATGGCACACCCAAAGCTTTTTCTGTTTCCCTAATATAATCTACGAATTTTTTAAATTCGTTGGGATTTAAAGCTGCCTCAAAATCCACCCCTTTTTGGCTTCTGTCGTGGGTTAAATGTTTTTCAATTACCCCAACTCCCAGGGGAACGGCCAATAAAGGAACGATAAGAGACATTTCCGACTCAGCGTCTATATGGTCTGCCAAGCCAACGGGCAGACTGAATTTCTTTTTCAAAAAAGGAATCAGATTTAAATTAGTATTCTCTATTTTTGTCGGATATAACTGAATCCCATGAAGTAAGATTATTTTACTGTTTCCATTTTTTTTAATTAGATTTATAACTTTTTCAATTTCAGAAAGGGTGGCTCCTCCGATGCGCAGAATAACAGGCTTTCTTTTTTTTGCCATCTCAATTATAAAATCTTCTTCGGAAAAACAGGCTGCAGCTAAAACGTACATTTGGGGGTTTAATTTCGAACAAAGTTTCAAACTTTTTTTATCGTTTGGCATTGCGCAAATTTTCAATTTTAAACCTTTGGCAAAAGCGAAGAGCTTTTTCCAGTCTTTTTCTTTTAAATTAATCTTATCCAAATAATTGTATATGGTCGTTTTTCTTTTTTTATTTTTCAGAATTTCACTGGCAGAACAACCATAGCCTTTTACCATGTAATCTTCCATATTAGTAATGTGAAAACTTATGGCGTCAGCTCCGGCTCGAGCCGCCCCCCTAATTATTCTTTTGGCTTTATTAACCGAACCGTCGTGCGACCAAGCCATTTCAGCTATTATAAATACCGGCTTTCTATTTTTTGTTTTTTTAAATTTATTCCTCATTTTACTTAAACGATAATTTCTTAAATAATTTATTCGTCTCTTTGATAACTAAAACTGAAATGGAATAAGTTAAAATGCCGACTAAAAGAGAAATAAAAATATTAAGATTATAAATCTGGGGCTGTATTATAATAAAATACATTGAAAAACTCGCTATCGTCCCTAATATAAAAACTGAAAGAAAATTTAAGCGGAAAGGAGAAACAGGCGTATACTTTATTGTGAAAATCAAAGAAACCATAATAACCAAAAAATAAGTAATTACCGTGGCAACGGCTGCTCCGTATAAGCTGTACTTTGGAATTAAAATCAAATTAAATATTATATTTATTATTGCTCCAGAAAGAGTAATCCAAAAGATTTTCTTTTGCTGGTTTGAAGCAATTAGAATATCATAAAAGGGCCTATAAAGGAAAATTCCGCCTGCTGTAAACGCTAAAATTTGAAAGGCTAAAATTGAAGCTGAAAATCCCGAAGGATAAAAATAAGAAATAATTTGAGGAGCCAAAGTAATCCCTCCGACAATTAGGGGAATGGCAAATAAAATCATCAATTCCATCTGATAATCCCAAATTCTTTGAATTTTTTCCTTTGATTCTTTAAAAAACTTGCTTAAAACAGGATAAAAACTCCCGGAAATCAATCCCATCGGAATTATTACAACAAAAATTATTCTGTAAGCTGCGTTGTACCAACCGGTTTCAGCATGCATTCCCCAAAAACCCATCATCGCCGAATCAATGTTGCTGAAGAGAGCGCCGAATAGTCCGGTAAGAGCTAAAGGCCAAGACATTTTAAAGAATTTATGCCAAACTTTTTTATCCCATCTAATTCTTAAAGGAGAAATTTTAAAATAGAAAAAAAATAAAACAACAATCAAAGCAATAAAAGCACCCAGTAAATAACTGTAACTCAAGTTCTCAATTGAAGGGAATTTAAAGAGAGCGAAAAAACCAAAACCAATAACTAATAAAGCCTGAAGCGTCTCGCCCAACGCCTGATATTCCATTTGCTGTTTTGCCTGAAAGAAGGCATAGAGAATGGTAATAAAACTGTTGATTAAACTGAAAAGTGCTAAAATTATTATTATTCTTTGAACGGCCGGATCGCCGGTAATAAGAAACGTGCTAATTAAAATTAATATCAGGAACATCAAGCTTAATAAAATTTTCAGAGAAAAAACAGAAAAAACTTCCTCTTTTCTTTCTTCTCTTGAAAACTCCCGAGTGACAATCCGCGGAAGCCCGAAATTGTGAAAAACAACAAATAAAGAAACGAAGGCCAAGGCAAAATTAAATTTTCCGTATTCTGTCGCTCCTAAAATCCGGGCAGCATATATCAACAAAATTAATTTCAATAGTCTATCAGCCCCCATTCCCACCGTTAACCAAAACGTATTTTTAAAAATTGTTTGTTTTACTGTATGGTTATTAAATAAAATCGATTTAATATTTACAGACTCTTTTAATTTCATAATATTTTCTTCAATTTTTCTTTAAAAATATAGAATAATAACCGTAGTGAAAGGAAGGAGCATAAAATAATGAACGAAGAGCGGCAAGAAAACTTCTTAAATTCTTTCTTTCTTTTAAATTGGCAAAGTAAGTTTTTCGAATATAACTCTTATCGCGACTGATTTTAGCGGTTAAATCGCAGTTACCATAAAGATCAAGTCCGGAAGGGTTAATAATTGTCTCTTTTATTTCTTCTATAGTAGAAAGGGGGGAGTGAAAACTTTCGTAATTTTTATATTTGTAATTTTCTTTCTTACCGGTGCTTTTGCCAAAATCAAAAATTAGTCCGACAATTCCTCCTGGCTTTAGAATCCTCGCAAATTCTTTTACCGCTTTCTCTCTTGCAGTTTGGGGAAGATTTTGCAAAACAGAAATTGAAAAAATTGAATCAAAATAATTGTCGGGGAAACCGGTGTTTGTCATGTCTTTTTTTAAGGATTTTATCTTACCCCACCCCATTTTTAAAGCAATTTCTTTAGTATTCTCAACTAAAGAACCTTGTATATCCAAAGTGGTAATGTCAATTCCCTTTTTTCCGAGATAAAATATTATTGGAGAACTTGCCCCTCCCCCATCTAATGCTTTTTTTTCCGGCTTCAAATCGCACACTTCTATTGTTCTTACATACCCCCATAATCTCATCGGGTTTAAAGTATATTCATACTTAATTCTTTCGTTTAAATTACTTTGTTTAAGATTACCCGTTGCGGTAGTAATTAACCTTTTCTCAGTTAATTCGTCTACTAAATCTTTTAATTCAGAGGCTAAAGGACTGCTATTAATATAGTCCATGTCCTTCACTTCAAAGGATTTGTTATTTTTTAATATCATTTCTTTTGAAAAAATTTTTTATTTGGTCGCAAATGTAGCGGATTTCATTTTCTTTCAAGTTTACGGATGTAGGCAAAGACAGCCCTTTCTCATACGCAAAAACAGAGTTCGGGAAGTTTCTTTTTATTCTATAACAGGGTTGAAGGTGTAAGGGGTAAAAAAACCTTTTGGAACCAATGCCGTTTTTCTCCAAAAACTCACAAAGTTTCTGAGGGTTTTTAACTAAAATATTTATTCTAAAAGGAACGTTAAAACCGCGGGGATCTATATAGGGGAATTCAATTTCAGGAATATTTGCCAAGTATTTACGGTACGACCTTTCGTTTTTTTTCTTTCTTTTAATAATATTTGAAAGTTTGGAAAGCTGGGCGAGTCCAACCGCTGCCTGGAGATCGGTGAGACGAAAATTATAGCCTATTTTTTCATGAAAATACCAGCCCCGTTTAACTCTTCCCTGATTCATTAAAATTATGCATTTTTTCGCCAGTTTATCATTATTGGTAAGCACCATTCCCCCCTCCCCGGTAGTCATAGTTTTATCTGCATAAAAAGAGAGGCAACCGACGTCGCCAAATCCTCCAACGGGCTTTTTTTTAAAAGTTACGCCGATGCCTTGGGCGGCGTCTTCGATTACCAAAAGTTTATTTTTTCTGGCAATTTTCATTATCGCCTCCATATCCGCTGCCTGGCCGTAAATATGAACCGGCATAATGGCTTTGGTCTTTTTATTAATTGCTCTTTGAATGCTTTCGGGATCGATATTGAAGGTTTTTTTATCAATATCTACGAAAACCGGCTTTGCTCCCGCCAAAACAACTGAATTAGCAGAGGCAATAAAAGTAAAGTCGGGGACAATAACTTCGTTTCCTTCTTTTATTCCTAAAATTTTTAAACCGAGGTATAAAGCCTGGGTCCCATTACAAACGGCAATGGCGTGTTTTACCTTGCAGAGATTGGCTATCTTTTCTTGAAATTTTTTAACTTTAGGTCCTCCGGTAATCCAATTTGCCCTGATACTTTTAGTAACTTCTTTTATTTCTTCTTTTCCCAACCAAGGTTCGAATTGAGGAATAAATTTTTTTTTCATAAGTTACTTAAATACCATTTTACTGTTTTTTTAATTCCTTCTTTTAGGTCGGTGGAAGGAGCCCAATTAAAGATTTCTTTCATTTTGCTATTTTCCATTATCTTACAGGGGGCACCGTCGGGTTTTGATTCGTCTAAAACTATTTCGCCCTTATATTCTGTTATTTCTTTAATTAATTTAGCCGTTTCTAAAATAGAAATTCCTTCGCTCCTTCCGATGTTAATCGGCTCTATGGTTGATTTTATTTCAAGGGACCGAACAAGAGCTTCGGCGCCGTCTTCCACGTATAACCACTCTCTTATTGGCTTACCTGTTCCCCAGACAAAAACTTTCGGCAAATTATTTCTTTTGGCTGTAATAAATTTAGTAATTAAAGCTCCTAAGGCGTGGGAGCGGACTTCGTCAAAATGATCTCTGGGGCCGTACATATTGGGTAAAATTAAATTAATGGATTCAAAGCCATACTGTTTCCAATATGCCCAATTTTGCACCCAGTTCGCTTTTCTTACGACTCCATAGGGCATTACCGATTCGTGCATTGGGCCCGACCATAATTCTTCTTCTCTGAATTTACTTAAATGAGCAGGATAAACACAGTTTGAAATAGGATTAATTAGTCTTTTTACGCCTGTTAACTTGGAACATTCGGTAATATGGGAAAATATTAAAGTATTGTTGTAAAATATTTCTGCCGGCTTCTTCAGGCCAAACTGGATTCCCCCAATAAAGGCAGCGCAATTTATTACGGCATCCGGTTTTTCTTTCTCAAATAATTTTTTTGTTTGATTGAGGTCACGAAAATCATAACCGTTTTTTAAAGAGAAAGATAAAAAATTAATTTTTCTCTCTTTTAATTTTTCAACTACACTGCTTCCCAAAAAACCATCCCCGCCGGGAATAAGTATTTTTTTAAAAACATCAGCCATAATTTATTTAAAACCGCTTTTTTTTAGAAACCTTTTTAAATAAGAATGAAAGTTTTTATTAATTTTTTTGAACCATTTATATCCAGACATTGTCTTGTCTGGTTTAATTTTTGCTGTATCTTTTTCATTTACGTCTACTAAAAAAATGTTGGCAATTGAAAAAACGGGCTTGTTGAATTTTCCTTTTTTAAATTTTTCTCCGCTTGCTCCTAAAAATTTAATCTTTCGGAAGCTCTTTATATTAAGTTCTTCTTTAAGTTTCCTCTTTGACGCTCGGGGCAAGCTTTCATTGAATAAGATCCTTCCGCCAGGAAACCACCATCTATTAGCGGCGGGCCTTTCTAATCTTTTTACCAAAAGGAATTGCTTACCTTTCCTAATTACAAAATCTATGCAACAAATTGGCAAAACTTCGGTTATTTTTTTATATAATTTTTCTGGTATAAATTTTTTTTTCATTTTAGTCAACTTTCCACCAAAAATTTGGAAATTTTTCTTTTAAAATTTTATCGCCCTCACCGGGTGGAGTTAACCCCCAAGCTTTAAAATCGGAGTCAACCATTATTCTCACTAATTCCCGGAATTTAATTTTCGGTTGCCAACCAATTTTTTCTTTAGCCTTTGTTGTATCTCCAGTTAGAACCTCTACCTCTGTCGGCCGAAAATACCTATGATCAATTTTTACCATAGGATTTCCGGTTTCTGTGTTTATATATTCTTCTTCGGTCCCCTTTTTACCGTTCGATTCAATATTAAAACCCGCATACCTGAAGGCCTCTTCTAAAAATTCTCTTACCGAATGAGTCTCTCCGGTAGCAATAACAAGATCATCCGGTCTTTCCTGCTGGAGCATACTCCAAATTACTTCCATATATTCTGGAGCAAATCCCCAATCTCTTTTGGCGTCTAAATTACCCAGATAAATTTCTTTATCAAGACCTTTTTTAATTCTGGCTATGGCCCTGGTGATTTTTCTGGTAACGAAGGTCTCCCCTCGACGCGGGCTTTCGTGGTTATAAAGAATACCGTTTGAAGCATGAATACCATAAGCGTCTCGGTAAAGGCGAGTTGTATAAAAAGAAAAAACTTTAGCACAGGCGTAAGGACTTCTTGGATTAAAGGGGGTGTTTTCGTTTTGGGGAGGAGCTGACGAACCGAACATTTCCGAACTGGCAGCCATATAAAATTTAATCGGCAACCCGGAATTTTTTATCGCCTCCAAAACCCGAAGAGTTCCGAGGGCGTCTGTATTCACTGTATATTCTGGCATATCAAAGCTAACCCTTACATGAGACATTGCAGCTAAATGGTAAATTTCGTCTGGTTTAATTTGATTAATTAACTTCTCAAGATTTCCAGTATCGGTAAGATCGCCGTAATGTAAAAAAAGTCTTACTCCGTTGAGGTGCGGATCCTGATAAAGATGATCAATTCGCTGGGTAGTAAAAATGCTGTCCCATCTTATAATTCCGTGAACTTGATAGCCCTTACTTAAAAGCAGCTCAATTAAATAGGAACCGTCCTGCCCGGCCACCCCTGTAATTAAAGCCTTTTTATTTTTTTCTTCATTCATATTTTTTTATTTTTAGCTTTGTATTTCAGAATAAAATCAAAAATTGGACTATTAAAATATTCTTTGATTATTTCAATATTGGGGATAATACAATGGCCGCCGATGCCATCCTTTGGGGGATAAAGAACTGGTCTGATAACGTTGGGTATTCCTAATTTTTTATAACCTTCATTGTAGGTTTTATTAAAATCGGTTATAGCTTTTTCAAAATCTATTCCTGTTTTATCGCAAATTTTCTTCATCTCGCCGTGAAAGGCAATACAAAGACCATAATAAGTAGTATCTAAAAGTTTTCCAATTTCTACTGTAATTGAAGGCATAAAGACCTTTGTTTTTATTCCTAATTTTTTAAAGTGCGACTCCGCTAATTTTCCGGCTTTTTTGTTATCAGCGCCGATATATTTTACAAAAGTTTTAATCCCCTTAAAAAGATGAGGGTGGATTCCCCTTATCGGACTGCAAACAACCATTTTTCCTAATTTTTTAGTAGTGCCGGGGGCAACCGTAGAATGAATAATGGTTAATTTCGGGTTAATTGTCTTAATTTCTCTTTTTACTACTTTCACAAAATTATTACTCCATGGAATACAGACGTTCAAAATTTCTATTCCTTTCAAGTCGTCGTCTTTATTTAGGTCTTTAATGCGTGGTTTTTTATAAAATTTAGCTACGGCTTCTCCTACTTCACCGTATCCCAATATTCCAATTTTTGACTTTTTATTTTTTGTTTTATTTTTTTTATTTTTCATATTATTTAACACCATTTTTTAAGGGCCTCTTCATAACGAATAAAGTTTCCGCAATCCATCCATTTTCCGGCAAATTTAAATCCTCCTAATTTCTTTTCTTTGGCTAATTTAGGAAAAATATCTGTTTCAACCATTGTAAATTTGGGACCGGGATGATATTTGAAAATTTCTGGCGAAAAAAGATAAAAACCGGAATTTATATATTTTGAGGGTGGATTCTTGGGTTTTTCTAAAAAGTCCTGAATAATTCCGTTTTTACAAACAACCACGCCGTACTGTTGGGGATCTGAAACTTTTATTAAAGCTACCGTTCCCAAGACCGGTTTGCGATTGTGAAAATGGCTCATTTTAAGCAAATCTATTTTTTTTAATTCATCGCCGTTTGTCAAAAAGAAGGGGCTTTTTGAAATCCACTTTTTTAAATAAAATAGTCCCCCGAAAGTACCAAGTGGATTTTTCTCTTCAATGAATTTTATATTTTTTTTGTTATAATATCTCTTTTTCCACCAATTAAACTCTCCCTTAAAATCTTTATTTATTAAAACGGCGATTTCCTTTATTCCCTTGCCCAAAAAAAGATCAACCAAGTAATTAATGATTGGTTTTCTTTTTACCGGCAATAAGGGTTTTGGAATCTCATAAGTTACGGGGTAAAGCCGCGTTCCCTTGCCTCCTGCCAAAATTACTGCTTTATAATTTAAGCCGAAGCGAGAAATGTCCTTTGGGTTATAATTTTTCATAATTTAAAGAAACCAAGTATCGGCTAATGTCCATATTCCTAAAATTAATACTAAAATTCCCAAAATTAATTTTAATTTCTTTTCCGACTTAAAACGAGCGGTGAATTGAGGACCGATTATAGCGCCAGCCAAAGCGCCACCAGTTAAAATTAAAATAAAGTTCCAATTTAAAATTCCTCTGGTAAAAAAGTAGGTTAGGAAACCGGCAATACAAATGGGAGCCTCGGCTAAAGTTGTTGCTCCAATTGAATTTTTTCCGTTTCTTCCGCCAATAATCTGTCCGGCAGTAACAATTGGCCCAAACCCTCCACCCGAAAGCCCTTTATTAAAAGCGCTTAATATTCCTATTCCAATAATTTTTTTCCAGGAGAACTTAAAACTAATCCCAGAAAGAACAATAACTCCCATTAATAAAACCAATATTCCAATATAAGTTTTCAAAACTTCTTTGGAAATATTTATAGCGATAAAAGCAGCGAAAATTGTAGCAATAATTCCTAAACTAAAAATACAAAATGAAACTTTAAAGTCTTTGGTAGTCCCCCTATTAAATGTTTCTTTATAACCTAAATCTTTTAATCTTTCTACGATATATTTTGGATTATTGCTTTTAAAACTAAAGTCAACATTTTTTTTCCGGTGATGAAAAACTGATGCCGTAAGTCCTCCAATCGCCTGGGAAAATAAAATCGCCGGTATCACTAAAACAGGGTTGAAACCGGCGATAATAAGCACTGGAGAAAGAATTGTTCCATAAAGCATTCCTAAAGCAGAATCAATAAATTCACAGATTAAAGCTCCAAAAAAAATAAATAATATAATACTTAAGGCAAATTCCATAAGTTTTTCTAAAAACTATTCTTTACCACTTTTCAATAGTATCTCTGGTTTTGTCCTTAACTTTTTTGTAGGCCCTGTAAACCTTATCGCCGACTCTCGGAGATAAAAGTCTTAAAATTTCATCTCCCCAAATTCGGTAAACACCGCCTACTTTATATGCTTTAATTATGCCCCTTTTTAACAATCTTTTGAGAGTACTAGGGCTTACTTTTAAGAAATCTCTAACTTCTTCTGTTGTGTATATTTCTTTTGGTTTTATTTCTGGCATATAATTTTATTATTTTTAAAAATATATCCCCTTATTGAAAGCAAGAAGGGGAAGAAGAGGAAGAAAAACCTTCTATTTTTATAATAAAGCACCCATCAAAGGGTGTCAAGAGGTATCAATAGGTAAAATATAGGTTCAATTTAGTAAGTTTTCCACACCCCGTTAGAATCTTTTGCAAAACATAAACATACCACATAAATAGCTTCTAATGGGGCAAAATCTACTCCCCTAACATCTCATTCAACTTATCTCTTGAAGTTGAACCAACAAAGCCAGTTCCTGAGGTTAAACCCCAGGGAGCTAAAACTTCTGTAGCATACTTTTCCTGGAACTTGATTACACCAGCTTTGGTAATCGGACC